>UMFA01010363.1_pt1 | contig 44133 bp, 54 predicted proteins | sample 1964891 | NCBI WGS metagenome assembly UMFA01 (sample SAMEA4836034, study PRJEB28245) | human gut metagenome | biome: gut microbiome; material: fecal sample | place: Denmark | collected 2008
CGTTCCATACAAATCATACGGTGTCACCTGATATACGTAATAAGAATATGGTTTTGCTCCAAACATAGCTCACAAACCCCTTGTTTTCAAGGCTTTTTTCACTCTTAAAAATGTGTCTTGATGGTGTAATACACCATTTTTACACCATTGATATGTGTTTATCATCAATTTTTCTTATGCCATCATAGTGCTATCAAATATGACTATATTACCTTTTTTCTCGTCAAATATTTTATCTGCATTACCATCATTTTCATTAATTTTTGTATTTATGTTATTTAGCTTTTTAATCTCTGAATGTTTTGCATCATCAGTTATATGCACATATAAATCCATTGTCATTTGTAATGTTGCGTGTCCTAAATATTCTTGCACAACTTTAGGGTTAATTCCGCTTTCAATACACCTAGTTGCAAACGTGTGTCTGAACGTATGAAACGAAAATTTTTCAAATTGATCTAAAGAATCTCGCATTGTATTAATCTCTTTTATAATATTATTAATAGCATCTATAGCAATTTGAGCATTGATAGGTGTATTATACTTTGTTATAAACAGTCTATCTTGAAATTCAGATTCTTTTGCATGTTCTCTATTTGCAATAATATTTTTTTGCATATATTGTTTCTTTAATGCAGTCATACAAATTTCATTAATTGGGACATCTCTTCTGCTTGTATAAGTTTTAGGATCTTCAATGTGAAAGTTTTTGCAATCTTCGTCAAGATATTTTTGGTATGTCATTGTTTTATTGACATGGATTACTTTATTTTTTAAATCAATATCGTCCCATGTTAAAGCCGCCATTTCGCCAATTCTTAAGCCGGTATTAATTGCTACCACAAAAAGATTGTTGTAAAACGTACCATTGCAACAATCGAAGAAGTCAGATTGCTCATATTGTGTTAAAACTCTTCTTTCGCAAGTAGGTTTATTCATTGGTAGTTTGACACCTTTCATTGGGTTTCTAACAAGATAATTGTCTTCTATGGCTTTATCAAACATATCTTTGAGAAGTATTTTTGTTTTATTGAGCATTTCATAACTCATATTATCTTTATCTTTGCATTTTTTTAATAACTGAGTGCATGTCATTTTTGTTACTTTTGTTAACGGCAAATAACCAATCTTATCTTTGATGTGATATTCGTACATATTGTGATATATTAATAGTGTTCCAGATTTAACAAATCCAATTTTATATGTTTTGAACCATAATTCAAACCATTCACTGACAGTTGTTTTTTCATTTACTGGATTTATTTGACGGTCGTTTTCATAAATTGCAGTAGTTAACTTTTTGTGTAGAGATCTCAAATCATCATCATAAATAGTTTTTCTAGTACCAAATCTATCAACATATCTTCCTTGGTATTTACCGTTTTTTCGTTGACTTATTCCAGTGCCTAATTCTCGTCCTCTTAGGTCTTTACCCATATGAATCCTCCTTTTTTATCTTGTGAATTAGTATAGAATAAAGTCAATGCAATCAAATAAAAATACCTTATCTATACTATATCATATTTGTTTAAAGCATAAAATATATATTATATATTTCTTTGTTTTATAAATTTTATTTAACAATAAAGGTAGAAGAATTCCATTCAATAAACTCTTTTCGTTTAATTAAAATCTTTTTACCCACATACAGGATAAATCTTTCGTTAGGATTGTCTTTAATATACTGTCTAAGAGTATTTTCTCCTATATTTGAATATTCTGATGCTTGCTCAATTGTTAAATTCATCTTTTCGTATAATGGAATTTTATCCAAAAAATCACCCCTTTAATAATAAGGAAAACGGATGTCTACCATATGTAGACACCCATTATTTACTCTTTAATTTTTATCATAGTTTATCAAAATTATTTTGTCGTGCTTCCGAATCCGCCGTTTCTCACATCGGTCACACTATCGTCAACAGTAATCCCGTATTCCACAAAGATTCCCTGCATAAAACCTTCTCCTGCTTTAATCTGAACTGTTTTTTCTTCGTTGCTGTCATTTGTAAGTTTTGCAAAAATATGACCTTCATTATCCGAATTGTAATAATCACTGTCAATGATTCCGACCGTATTATTCAGTTGTAACCGAAACTTAAACCCAAGTCCGCTTCTCGGATAACATTTCAGCACCCATTCCGGTTCCATCCAAACCCTGATGCCTGTCGGAATTTTAATCGTTTCTCCCGGATTCAGTATAATGTCAACCGGAGCAAAAAAGTCATATCCCGCACTTCCTGCCGTTGCACGTCGAGGCAGCTTGATCTGATCGTAAATCGCCTTGATCACTTCTTCGTTTCGGGTTTCACTTCCGTCCTTTTCTTCTGTCTGAATTATATCGTTCCAACTATCTGAAAACTGTCCGAAACTTACTTTTTCAAATTTTGCTATTCTTTTCATTGTTTATTCTCCTCAAGCTCTAATTTCTCATGTATATACATTTGCCGTCTGTCTTCCGAACTGTATACATTCATCATAACTGTTCATATAAATATCAATTACACCACTTGTAGGACAAACATCTTTAATTACATAAGTTCCAATCCCTTCAATAACCAAAACTGTACCTATCGGAAAATCACATGATGCAGCGCAACCTACATAAGGATATTCTCCGTTTGCCATTGGATAACCTGTTGCCGTATATGCAGTAATTGAATATACGCCTTTAAAAACAGTATTCTCTTCATTAGAATGGGAATTTATTTCTTGAATATAGATTTTAGAATTAGTATATATGTCATGTGATGTTTGGATGCAGATATTTATATGTTTTAATAAATTGTTTTGAACTTGATTGTAATAAGCCTGTCTTGTTATTTCTACTGTCGTATTGAGTACATTTTTTAATTTTACATCTCTAATATAACAATTATTAACTTGGATAATATAAACCATGATAAATATAATACTGGTCAAAAATAATATTGCATTTGCAATTCGTTTTTTCATTTTCACCTCTTCTTATATTGTAATAATGTTTTGATTATTTAACTCATCAAAAATTTCTTCTATCCTTTTTGTAATTTTTTGTTCAACTAAATTATGAATATTATCATTTGAATAATATGGAAAATATAATGTACCCGTATTATTATCTATTACATCATATCCTATATAATGGTCTATCGTAGATACCAAAAATTCTACAATAATCACATCATATGTCTTGTATTTATACAGTGGAAGAAACAGCTTATAACTCAAGCCGTATTTTCTAAATCCAAATTTTACTAATTTGTCGTGTGTACATTCTTTATGTAGTTTAAGCTGCTTCATATATTTTCTCCTTTAAAATTTTATAAAATTAATATTCTTCGTAATATACCTCATTACTAATCTTCTTTTTATTATTTTGTTCTGCTTTTAAAACAACCTTAACAGCGTCCTCTCTTTTTTGAAAAACTGTTTCATTCAAAGATGAATAAGAGAACAAATACGAATGTTTGTCTGTTTTATCACACCCTACAAAATAATCGTCTTTTACTGTTCTAATAGTTAGTTGGCATACATCGAATATGCCAACTGTAGGAATGATTCTTGCATAATATAGAGTATCTTTCTTTTTTATTATTGATTTTCCCATAAAATTACTTTTCCTTGTTTTAACGATCTTTTCACATCAATGACTCTCTGGTTTGATGAACCTCTCCATTTAAGAGTGATATCTCTTAGTTCATCAATATATCTTCCATCCACAAGCACATCGCAGTTCTCGAGAATGTTTTGACGCATTTTATTATATTTATTAAACCTCATTGATTCTTGATCTAAGCCTTTAGACAACAGTTGTATTTCTTCAAATGTATATCCTGTATAAATCCAGATGGACTTATCTGGAAATAAAACTCTGATTTCACTTACTAAATCTAATATATTTTCTACACTTTCATTCGCTAAAGGTTCGCCGCCAAGGATAGTAATCCGTTTAATATATGGTCTATTAATTAATTCTAAGAATTTATCCTTTATTTCATCATTCCACTCATTTCCACCATTAAAATCCCATGTTTCTTGATTAAAACAGTTATGACAGTGGAAATGGCAGCCTTGTACGAAGAGAGCAACACCAATGCTCTCTCCGTTACTAATATCCATTTCTCTAATACTGGCATAATTCATAAACTATACCTCCGACTCGTGATCGTCTACATGAACATATCGTTCTTTAATTTCTTCTGTACGTCCTTGATTCCAGAAGTTAGTTCCAATATATCCGCATGTTCTCCGTGTTACATTCATTGTGTCTTTATTTCTATTGCCACAATTAGGACACTCCCAAATTAATTCTCCATTTTCATCAATGATTTTAATTTCACCATCGTATCCACACTGCTGACAATAATCCGATTTTGTATTTAATTCTGCATACATAATATGGTCATAAATAAATTTTACAACTTCTAATACAACCTTTGTATTCTTCGTTAAATCTGCACATTCCACATAACTGATCGCTCCACCCGGAGACAATTTCTGAAACTGGCTTTCTAAATCAAGCTTAGTAAATGGATCAATTTTTTCAAATACAGGAACATGATATGAATTTGTAATATAATCACGATCTGTAATTTCATCTATAATTCCAAATCTTTTCTTTAAACACTTTGCAAATTTATATGTAGTAGATTCAATTGGACTTCCATATAAGCTATAATCAATATTTTCCGCTATTTTCCACTCTGTACATTTGTCATTTAATTTTTGCATTACTTCAAGACCAAACGCTGTTCCTTTATCGTTATCTGTATGGGATTTACCAGTCATATATTTTACACACTCATACAAACCAGCATATCCAAGAGAAATTGTTGAATATCCGTTATGGAGTAGATCATCAATTTTTTCTCCCTTTTTTAATCTGGCGAATGCTCCATCTTGATATAGAATTGGAGCAACATCTGAAACAGTTCCTTCAAGTCTTTTATGTCTAAGTCTTAAAGCTTTATGACATAATTCTGTTCTTTCATCAAAAATAGTCCAAAATGTATTAACATCTCCACCAGATGACAATGCAATATCAACTAAATTAATAGTAACAACACCTTGGTTAAAACGTCCGTAATATTGAGCCGTTCCATTTGTATTTACATATGGAGTTAAAAAACTTCTGCACGTTAAACTGTATATCACTATACACACTGACTATATATTCTCTCAGAGTCCGTTACTCTCTTCACAGAGCCGACTGCTTGGAGTGGGTGCTTATCTCCCACCCTACATGGCTACACTCATCACCATTAGTCGATACACACTTCCTATTTGTAATAGGGTTGGCACGGTACTAATCTTATGTCACTGAATCTCTTCTCTATAAGACTTATCCGTTAGCATGATTTATACAAATCACACACCCTTTAAGCAAGGTTCAATCGGTTTATCCTGGGCTGCATTTTCACTTACCCATACACGGATAGCAATTTCCATTGCCATTTTTATCGATTTTATTTTTTAACATTATTTTTTCTGAAATATAATCTGGAACCATTCTTTTTGCGGTACATTTAGCTGCCAATTCTGTCAGATACCAATATGGAGAATCTTCATATACATTTGCGTCTTCCAAAACATACAGAAGTTTTGGGAACGCTTGTGTTGTATATACACCAACTTCATTTTTTAGTCCAGTTAATCTCTGGTTTAAAAACTCTTCAATAAGCATTGCAAGCTCTTCTTTATATTCTTCAGTCTCTCCAAGATACATACAAACAGATAAAAATGGGCTTTGTCCGTTTGTTGTTGTCATGCTGTTGCACTGATAATTAAATGTTTGTACAGCGTCTGAAATTTCCTTTTTAATATCTTCTTTAGCAAATTTTTTACACTGTTCTTCATTAAGTCCTCTTTTTTTGTATTTTTCAAAATAAATGTTGAAGCTATCTCTTACAAACGGTGCTAAATGTGTTAAGGTGATAGTAGCACCTCCAAACTGGCTAGAGGTTACTGCTGTAATAATTTGTGTAGCGATTGTAGTAGCTGTAATTAATCTATGTGGCTTATCAATTGTAACTTTATTAATGCATGTACCGTTCTGTAACATGTCTTCTAAATTAATCAAACAACAATTGCTTATTGCATTTTGTGCATAATAATCTGCATCATGAAAATGAAGAAGACCTTCATCATGTGCCTGTACAATTTCAGGTGGCAAAAGAAACCTTCGTGTAATATCTGTACTCAAGATTCCTGCCATATAATCTCTCTGTGTTGTTAGCAATTTTGGATTTTTATTTGAATTTTCATTATTCCAGTAATCACTTGATCCAGAAAGAAGTTCTTCAATTTGTTCATCTGTTGTATTTAAATTTTCTCTTTGAAATTCTCTAATACTTCTGTATCCCTCATATGCCTTTGCTGTTAATCTCTGTTTTTTTGAAATCAACTTATCATAAACAAGACTTTCAATTTCAGAAATACTTACCTCGTCTTTATTTTTACATTCATTATAAATTTCATCAGCAATAGATTCGGCAATTTTAGGACGAATAATACCACTGCCATTTCTCATTGCTTTCAAAATAGCATTAGAAATTTTACTTTTGTCAAACTCGACCTCTGTACAATCTCTTTTAATAACCTTCAATAAACATATACCTCCTACATTCTTATCTTTTAATATTACCTTCCCCACCGTCACGAATTTTTAATGCCAAATGAGATGACGGCGAGTCAGTATAATCTTTTACATGAATAATATTCTCTATTACAAATTCTTTATTATCTAAAATTGCTGTTATAGGTTCATCACGCATCCTTTCTAATTGTCTCATTAGCATTCCGCTAGTATTAATCAAGTTTATTTATTTCCTCCGTTTTATGAATAATAATTTAAGATATAATCCAGTGCGTTTTGTAATGCGTCTTTTCCGCTTTCAATCCTATCAATTTGTTCAATTTTCCAAGTATGTATGAGATCAATATAATCAGACTCTTCACAAAACCCAACTATAGGAATTCCATTAAGATATGAAAATAATAATTCGTCAGATGTGCCAATCGATATGTTAATGTCTTTTAAATTCACAAGTACAACATCACACTGTTTAATTCGATTAAATTCAAACCGCATAATTTCTTTTTCGGTTTTATGGATAGGATTCCAATAATTATAATATTTTGTCGGATCAAAAGCTTCCCACTCGCTTTCGCACCCACGCTCATATAAAATTCTGCAAATGTTTTTTCTCCATTGCATAGCTTTTTCAGAATTGTCTTTATAGCAACCGATTGCTCCAGCTAAGTACATTTTCTTTTTCAATTTTTATCCTCGTTTCTATATTTAATGTATTCATGAACTTTCTTGACTACTTCATCCAAATCATTTGTCTCGTTGTTGTAAAAAATCTTATCTACTATGTCAACGACATTTTTAAAATCAACACTGTCCGCTTTAATTCTTCTATCAGCTTCTTCTTTTTTATCTCCACGTTTCTTTAAGCGATTAGATATCGTTTTGTTATTTGCATAGATATATATTGATACAATATCAATATCCACTTTTTGTCTGGCAATGTACACTTTTAATGCTTCAAATCCACTTGGTGTAAGAATGATAACTGAGTTATTGTCACCGTTCTCATAATCTTCTTTTGCAGAACCGTAATACCATTCACCCTCAGCCGTTTCATATTTTTTATGTTCTAAGAAGAACTCTGAATTCAGCTTGTCCAAAAACTCTTCTTCTGAAACAAAGTGATATGTTTTATCTTGAATTTCACCTTTACGCATAGGGCGAGTCGTGTAAGTTGTTAGTTTAAAATACCCATAATCTTTTACAAGTTTGTTTAGGATTGTATCTTTGCCACTACAAGTCTTTCCAAGTAAAACAATCATTTATTTTCTCCTTCTGTATACATAATTAATTCTTCAGAATATGGAAGTGTTTTAATCCAATCTATAAATCCAATAGACCATTCATCTAGTTTATGATTTCTTCTTTGCCGATACATATTAAGTAGGTTCTCATATGTCATTGTGATGGTACGTGTTTGGTTGTAGCTGCTAGGAAGAAGTTGGATCATTTGCCACCAGTATTTTTTTTCTTTTGTTTCTAAATATTTTTCTCTTGCAACATTTAATGAAGAAATAATATTATCCATACAAACCATCCAATGTTCTTCATCACAATTTTTAAGATGTTCGATGCTAAAATCGTCCCGTTCAAATCTCTTGGCGTGTATTTTATGCATTGTACTTGTGCTATTTGCTGTAGTACCCACCTTGTAAGTATCGAATTCTTTCCACCAGTAAATAGGCGCAGTAATATCAACAGACACAAAAATCTGTCGTAAGAATTTTCTATGTTCGCTTCCGCCTTTGATAAGTCTGTGTGCTAAATTCATATCATTTTCTCCGATAAGATATGCATCGCAAGTATCTATTCTCAGATTACATTTCTCACAGTCATCGAAGTCTCCACAATATTTGCTATCGCTTTTATTCCAACTATTCATTGGATTTCTCATTCCCCGTAACGCATGTTCAAATCCCCAAACATCTGTATTTTTAAATTTAATCATTATCCATTCTCCTTTTTCTACTTCTTCCTCTTATGTTCATCCTATTATTCCAACAATAGACTATTGTTACAGCTAATAATCCAATTACTAAAACTGCCCCAAACAAAATAAGTAGCAAGTTTATAATTTGTAGTAGAATCGTTCCTATAAACATCAACACTTTACTCTCTCACCTCCCACTTTTTGATAAATTTATAAAAATCTTCTTTTGAAACCGGATTCTCCGTTATAATCCTTACATCGATTGGTTCTGTTAGATCTATACTGCACATTCCTATAAAGCTTCTTCCATTTATCCTATATCGTTTTTGTGCTACTTCAATTTCCCCTTCATAGAAATTTCCGCCGTTTACGAAACAAGTAACGTCATTGATGTCTTCTAATAGAATTTTCAAACTTACCCCTCCACTATCCATAAATTAATATCTTTTTTAAATGACTTAATAATATGTTCGTCATCTGTGTTAATAATTACAGTTGCTACTTTATCCAAAGATGTAGAAAGCACTCCCATAATTGATTTTGCATCTACTGTATATCTACCGATTTTATAATCTATATATGGTTCAAATGACGAACAGACAGACACAAACAAAGCAGCGTTATTAGAATTTCCTAATTTTACTTTAAAGTACATATTTTTTATTACTCCTTATATTCTTTTTTATAACCCATCTCTTTTAAAATTTTATTAAATTCTTCTACCGTTACGTTAATGGGTTGAAATTTTTCTATCATCATGTCAAATGGTTTTAGATGATTTTCTAACACATCAATAGCTTCTCTTTTTGCACGTTCCACACAAGATTCTATATATTCCTCCTCCGTCATGTTAAAACGCACAGGGCAGTCGAACATCGTAGAAAATTTACAATATAAACCATTTGGCTGTTTAACTATAAACGACATAATTTCTCCTTATTTAATTATTTGGGAATTTTTATTTTTGATATGTGTTAATCGAGCATATTACAATATACTCAATTATTTAGAAATTAATTGAATGAAATCTTCTTCAGAAATAATTTGAACTCCTAAAGAATTAGCCTTTTTGTTTTTAGAAGATGTTGAATTAATATTGTTATTAATTAGTGCAAACGTGTTTTTACTTATACTTCCGGAAACCTTACCACCATTTCGTTCTATTACAGATTTCAGTTCTTCTCTGTTTTTATAGTGTTTCAGACTTCCTGTAATTACAAACGTTTTTCCTTTTAGTGTATCTGTGGATATGCTATTTTCATTTTCTGTAAATGTAATATTTCTTGCAAGTTGATCAATTTGATCTTCTTTATACATCGTGTCGAACCATGTGTGAATGTTACTATTTAATACTGTTCCAAAACCTTCAAGTTGTGAGAAGTCATAATTACCGGATCCTGCTGCTGAAAAATCATCCCATGTTTTAAATATTTTGCATAATTCTTTCGACTGTGATGTACCGATATTCGGAATACTCAGCGCTGCAATGAAGTGCTGAAGGTCTGTCGTTTTACTCTTTTCAATTGCATCTTGCAATTTTGTTACTGATTTTGCCCCAAATCCATCCATTTTTGATAGATCATTGAAATACTCCGGTAAACAATAAATATCAAAAATATTTTTTGCCCATCCAAGTTCAATGAATTTCTTCAAAGTTTCATCAGATAGTCCATCAATATCCATACCTTTTTTAGATACGAAATGTGATAGTCTTCCGAGAAGCTTCCCTTTACAAGATGGATTAGTACAGACTAAAACTTTTGCATCGTTGTCTTGCTTAATTTTTGTTGGTGAATTACATATCGGACAATGTAATGGAATATCAAGATGTCTTTCTTTTGAATATTCGCCTGTATGAATCCAAGTTCTAATTTGAGGAATAATTTGGTTGGCTTTAAAGATTGTTAATGTATCACCTATTCTTTCAAATCCGCCAGATAAATTATTCATTATAGTTATATTATGAAGGCTTGCACGTTCTATTGTAGTACCATCAATATCTACTGGTTCAAAAATTGCAACTGGCGTAAGATTTCCGCTTTTCCCCATCGACCATTCAATATTTAATAAAGTAGTTTCTACTTCTTCGTCATAGAATTTAAAGGCAATAGAATGTTTTGGATGATGTCCGGTCATGCCAAGTGACTCTCCATATTGAATATCGTTAAGAGCAAGAACCAATCCGTCTATCGGATAACTATTTACGTTTGCACCATTTTTCAAAGATTCAATAATCAATGAAAGAGTCTCTTTATCATTATTTGTATATGTTAGAAACGGAACAACTTCAAATCCAAGACATCTCGCATAGTTTAATCTATATAGGAAACTGTTTGAAAGATTATTTTCTTCCATTAATGGAACTTTCCATGCAATAAATTTAATATGACGTTTTGCAGCAATACCACTGTCCAACTGCCTTACTGATCCAGACACAAGATTTCTTGGATTCTTATATTTTTTATCTTCCGGAAGAGTGTTATTTATTTTTTCAAAGTCATTATATGTAATAATTGCTTCACCTTCGATTTCAAAACGACCTTTACAATCAATTGTCATAGGGATATTTTCAAACACTCTTGCATTATGTGTTATATCCTCGCCAATCTCACCATTGCCCCGTGTCTCAGCTTTTATCAACTTCCCCTCAACATATGTTAATGAAACAGTTAAGCCATCCATCTTCAAGCTTAAAATGCAATCTTTATCTCCTGCGAATTTAATCAAATCATCCTCAGATTTTGTTTTATCAAGAGATAACATCGGATGCGAATGTTTCACTTTTTGCAATTCAGATTTTACTTCATATCCAACAGTCTGAGTTGGTGAATTGCTCATAATAATCCCCGTATCCTTTTCAAGACTTTGTAATTCGTCAAACATTTTATCATACTCTGCATCAGAAATCGTTGGTCTTGAATCATTATAATAAGCATCTCTGTGTTTATTTAGCTCTCTTACAAGCCATTTAATTCTTTCAACTTTACTCATCTATTTTACATACCTCCATACTATCTTCCCATGAAACGTTATATATACAATCATCCTTTTCATATTCAATTTCAATAATATAGCCAAGAGATTTTAAATGCTCAACAGTTTGTTTATATAGATCCAAAAATAAAATTGTAGTTCTTCCATCTTTTGAAAATTTTAATATAGACTTCAAACAGTCTTTTAATTGTTTTTTATATGATCTTTTTTGGGCATCTATTGCGATTTCATATGCTTCTTTTGCTGTTAATAATTTACTCATAAAATTCCTCTTTCTTATCTACTTCCAAATTCTGTCTATGATAAGTTGTTCGTTCGATCGGACACCATTCTGGTCGTGTACTCTTATATCCTTCAAACGATTTTTTCTTACATCTACATCCGATTGCATATGAATGCAAAAAAACAGTCACTACATGTTTCTGGGATTGTTTCAATTTTGATAATACCTTCCATATAATCATTCTCCATTCTGTTTATATACTACCGCGTCCTCATGCTCGCTATAATATCCTCACAATTTGTTCATATAAACACGCTGCTTTATCCCATTGATAATTTTCGTTCACGTGCATATGACCAAACAACCATTGTTTATATTCAACGTTTTTCTTTATATTCTGCAAATAATCTGACAGAATATCTGATTGATACAAATTGCAACCACCATCCATCTGTTTTAAAATAGATGTTGGCGGACAATGTGTAAGAATATAATCTACTTTATTATTCTCTTTTGAGAGGTTGCGAATACCTTCATCCATCTCTTCTTGTGACGGTAATTCTTCTTTCCACCATGACACACCATTGATACGGAACATTTTGTTATAATCTTTATTCCACTTTTTAATCCGCGGATCGCCCGGCTCAAGGATACCATCACGGATATCATGGCTTTTTGCTCCGCCAAAAGTGAAGAATGTTTTTCCTTGTAGATTAAATACTTGTCCACGCTTTAAATGGATAACAGATGGTCGGATGAAACTTGCATTTCCTCCGCAAAATTCGCTGACTTCATACGAATTTAGCCTTGAAAAATTCTCATGATTGCCGTCAATAAATAGTGTTGTAAACGATTTTGTTTCTAGCCAGTCAAGCCAATATTTCTCATTTTTACTTTCTCCTTTATAATCCCATACCAACCCCACATCACCTAGCAAAATCACATAATCTTCTTTTGTCATTTCTTTTTGTTCCGGGAAAATATCGGTAGATAATCTACTTGGATTCCCATGTATATCACCTGTTACATAAATTGCCATTTAAGTTTTCTCCTTTTTATATTTTCATATATTCATTATGACTTCTTCTTATCAAAGCAAATTGAGAAATCCCAGAATAACCAATTAAAATCTATATTAAATAAATTTTCTTCAAATACATCGTCTTTATTTATTTGTATAGAAGGTAAAATATAAAATCTAAAAAAGCCTCTATTTTTATATGTATTCGCCCACCGTGGACGAGTACAATATATTTTAACTTTATTCATCGTATATCACCCACTTTATATACATCAAAATAACTACCAAAAATATCTTCTAAATTTCCCATTTACATCTCCTTTCCATCTAATAGCTCTACCAAAAAAGTATTCTTATCCGTCACGCCACTATTTCGTGCAGCATTGTAAATAGCACTATTTTGTCCAACAGTAATACATTCTTTCTCAGCTCTTGTCCACAATGTATAAAGCAATTCCCTTGTTCTCATTGACGGAGGTGTTGTATTATCAAAAGCTCCTATAACAACTTTCGCTGAAGAACCTTGATATTTATGAACTGTAGAAGCATATCCTAAAACGACACCACTGGTTAGATCACTTGTACTAAAAATCATCGTATCGTCTATCATGGGAATGTATACTTCGTGGAAGCCCAAGACATTATCAATTGTTTTTAATATTCCACACCATCCATTGAATACTCCTATTTTCTTTCTCCCTTGGATTCTATAATTGTTTTTAATACACATGACCTTATCCCCCTCTCGTAGATAATAACTTTTATCTTTTCCCAACTTTACTTTTATTTCATTTTTGCCATTATCATGAGGGTTTACATACTCCTGCACACCTTGATTAAGATTGAATACACTTGCATCTCCACGTTCCTTACACGGAGATAAAATTTGAATATCCATGACATCTTTAACAAGATCACTTTCATATTTCTCTTTGAACCATTTAATAGTACGTTCTCTTGTTGTATTACATGAATCTTCTATATCAAAGTGCATATCCTGTAATTCTCCAAATGTTTTTATCCCCGTATACTTTTTCTCTAAAACGGGTTGTCCTTTTCTAATCTGTTGAGATGTAGTAATAATTCCAGATTTTTGTGCTTGCCTATGTACTTTAGTCAATTCAATGGTGACGATACTTTTACTTTTATATAGGTCAAAAGCAAGGTTCATGCAGCCAATTGATTCTAATTGTCCCATATCTCCAAGAATAATTAACTTACTTCCATTTGGAATTGCCTTTAGCAAAGACAAAAATATCTCTCCGCCAACTAATGATATTTCATCAAGGATAATAATGTCATATTCTAGTGGATTATCTTCATTAAATGTAAAACCAAGCGAAGGATTAAAACCAAGTAGTCTATGAATAGTAAATCCCTCTTCGCCTGTTACTTCTTGTAATCTTGCGGATGCTTTTCCTGCTAGGGCAGTTTGAGCAAATGTGTAATCTTTTAATGATTCTAATATACCGGACACAAGACTAGACTTACCAACTCCAGCGCCACCTGTGATAAAACACACTTGATTATCAAGTCCTGTTTTAATCCCCGCTATCTGTTCATCTGTGAACTGATATCCTTGCTTATGCTCCTGTTGTCTTACGATTTCCTCCCAATTTTCATAATTAAATTTATTTTCTGCATTAGCAATTCTTTTTAAATGCTCACTAATTTCTTTTTCCAAATCATAATATTTCTTTAAATAAACCCTACGTTGAGACTTTTCTTCATGATCTTCTACAATAATGATATTCTCTTCTTTTAAAGAATTAATTGCATCATTAATATTATTCCCAATAATACACCCATTTTTATCTTGATAAATATCTAATATATTATCTCTCCCACCAAATTCTTCAAATATATATGAAGTCAATTCTCCAGAAGTTATATATGAGTTTCCGCTTTGTCCTAAATTATCTAGTATATAATTAATATACCCCTTGATACGCTCTGGCGATTTTCTTTGAATACCTCCCTTAATGGCAATATCATCTGCTGTTTTGAAACCAATCCCATCCACATCAAAGCTTAATTGGTAAGGATTTTGTTTTACAATTTCAATTACCTTGTGAGGATTTTTGTATCTCTGAATTAACTTTTGTATAAAATTTGGCGTTAAACCAAAATTATCTAATTCAATATAAACTTCGCAATCATCTTTATTTTTTTCAAATCTTTCTATAATACAGTTAGCAATATAATCGCCAACTCCTTTTACCCGTTTTAAAGCTGCAATATCATGGTTCTCTATTGCTTCCAATGGATTGGATAAAACCTTAAACATTTCATCAACTTGTCCATCAGTAAGAAAAGATTTTAAAAAACCCCGTTGATTTTTAACTTTTGATAAATCCAGTGATTCACCTATGAACATAAGCTCATATTGTGTGCCTCGTTGTTCATCATAAATTTCTTTTGCGATAATAGTATAGTCTTTGTGACAATCAAGTTCTTCTGAATATATTCCTTTTACAATAAGACTTCCCCAAGAATCTATGATTGGTTCCCCTTCCAACACATTTACCGGATTCCAACTTACAATGCCAAAATCATTATCTTTTCCAAGTACTTCTGGATACTTGGGAAATAATATTCGATTTAAATTACCTTCAAATTTTATAATATTACTCGTTTTCTTCACCCACTCTTTCTGATTGCAGTTTGAGATTTCCTTCTTCGTCTATATCTGTAATAAGTTGTAAAGTATGTCTATATGCCGAATCCACATATTTTTTGAGAACAAACTGATCTTCTCTTCTATAGCCTGTGATCAATAATTTATTCCCCCTTTTAAACCATGAAGATTCCAAAACTGTTTTTGAACCATCTTCGTTTAACTCTGATATCTGTTTATCATAAAAACTAAATTGCCCTTTATAAAACTTCACCGTTACTACACCATCAGTAGTAAGAAGTGTAATGAAGTGCTTATTTTTGTCTTTATCTAACACTGTTCCACAAATTCTTGTAAGTTTAAAACGTGGGCGTTCTTTTCCTCGATATACATAATATTCTGTAATTTTTGGTTTTTCCGGCAAAGACTCAAAATCAGAAATAAGATACTTCGCCTTATTAACATGGGCTAATTCATGTTCATGATAATAGAAACTTAAAGAATCCATCTCCCATTTTGAAATATTTCCTTCTACTTTTTCATTCCATTTATCCAAGAATCTTTTGTGATTAATTGCTTCGAGCATTTCTTTAGAACAAAGAACTTTCTTTTTAAAGGAGGCTACCAGCTTATTGAACTCTCTATCTATGCTACCTCTTTTTACTAATATGTTTCCCTGTTCATCATATTCATAATCTTTTTCTTCCTGCATGTTTGTTTCAAAATATTCAAAGAAAAATGGTTCTGCAAATCTCTGGTCTAATCTATAAAAAAATGTATTAACAGATTTCCCACGTTTATCAACTAAAAAATCGCGATTAAATATATATTTTCTAAAACGTACCAAACGTAACTCAAATTGCTCTTGTTCATTTGTAAGTAATCCCATTTCATGTAGAATTAGAATGCTGTCAATTTGTAAATTGTTAAGAGGCTTTGAAATTTTCTTGATATAATCAGTCATAATTTCAATCCGATCTTTATTTTCTAACCGATCAAAAGCTCCTGCTTTAATTAAAGTGATTACTGCGCTTTCACCAAACTTATTTTCTTTTGCTTCTGTCTTATACTTCTCCATTTTATTTATGAAATCATCTAAACTTGTATAAGGACGATTTTCAATAATGGCTTTTGTTTCTGCATCACCAACACCGGAAATACCTTTCAGTCCAAAAATAATCGTGTTGTTATCTTCGTCTGGTTTAAAACCAAAATCTGCTTCATTTATATCAGGCAGTTCTATTTTTGTATTGCTATTTTGCAGCTTACCAATCGCAGTTGCGATCTTTCCATAGTTCGTTGTCTTCTTTCCACCTGTATCAAGGCTTCCAGAATCGACAATTAGATTTGCTGTATTCCAATAAATAATCGGATAACGAAAACACAAATTTAACTCCTGTAATCCAATTAATGAATATGCAAGTGTATGCGATCTGTTAAAACCATAACCGCGCTGAGTTCGTATTAACACATTCCATACATAATTTGTAAGATTTTTGTCTAAATTTTTCTGTCTTGCATTTTCAAAAAACTCTTTTTCTAACTTTACAAAAGCTTTTGGGTTTTTCTTGGCTACTGCTTTTCTTAATGCATCCCCCCATGCCAATGAAAAGCCACCAATCTTAGGATGCATTGTTAAAAGAACTAAATATTCTTGTGCTTCACAAATTCCACAAGATACACTCAAAATATCCTTTAATATCTCTTGGTCTTCTTTTGTAACATGATATGAATCCATTTCTTCATACCATTCAAGAATATTCTTTTTAAATCTTGCGTATTTTTCTAATGGTGATTCACCGCCATCAGCAGCCATAAGTCTCATAACTGAATTTATTGTTGCTAAGTCATCAACTGATTCTGGCTTTGTTAAAGATACTGCTTGAATACCACTTTGTTTCTCCATTTGAAAGAACGACATGATTTCTCGATTCCAAAGCATCTTCCACATATCTTTATCATCACGTTCAAGATTATAAATACCAATACAGTTCTCATAAGTTTCTTTAAGGGTAGGATACTGTTTTACATGACCATACTTTACCAAAAGTTGTAAGCATGTATAAATTTTGTCCATTCCTTCAGTTGCTAACAAATCGACCTTAATCAAAGATACATCTTCACATTCATGCAGGTCAAATTGTGTGATTACCTCTCCTGAATTCGTTTTCATTAAAGCGGTTGTCTTTGTAAATGGTTCATCAACAATAATTACTCCCCCTGCATGAGAACCGCATCCATTACAAACACCCTCTATTTTTTGAGCAACTTCCCACAATTCAGGATACTTATCCATTTCATTTTTAAATTCTGTATCTGGAGCAAAATCCTTGTCTCCATAATACATTTGCTTAAGAGTTCTTAATTGTCCCCTATCCGATATGATCAGCGAAGACAAGAAGATAGCTACATCATCGTTAATTCCCAAACCGCGTGCTGCTGTCTGGATAGCACTTTTGCTTTTTTCTCTATTTATAGTTAATACTTTGCTTACTCTATCTTCTCCATACTTATCTTTAATTGCTTGAATAACCTCGTCCCGTTTGCTACTGCAAACATCTACATCAATATCCAATACTGATGCTCGCTCTGGGTTCAAGAAGCGCCACGGATAAGTTTTTGTCTTTTCTTTTAAAGGATTTATTTGTGTAATTCCCAACATATAAAGTAAAATGAAACCTACTCCAGAACCACGCCCCGGACATACTAAACTCTTCGTCCATGCTATATCCACATAGTCTGCAATTTGAAGCAAATATGCAGACCATGGGACGTTCATTTTTTCTGAACTAGCTTTAATTGATTCCATACAAACCGTAACAGCTTCATAGGTTTCCGGGTTTCTAAATTGAGAATCTTTTTCAAAAGCCTCTATTAATCTGGTCACTAAATGTCGGTCAGATGGTTCTTTGGATTCTTTAAATTCTTCTAATAATGGAACTTTTGAATAAAATTCATTTTGCTGAGGTGGTTCAACAGGATTCAATGGTATATAAGGAATGTGCAGTGGTTTCGTTAAATCATAATATTCCACCATATCGTAAATAAGCATTGTGTTATTTAATCCTCGTTCTACCGCATCATACCCGATATAATCATCCATATAAGAATGGATCTCTTCTTCTGACATTACATAAGTAGTTGCATAAAAAGAATCTACTTCTCGTTCAATATCTTGTGCTTTCAAAAAGGCAGAATGAGCTTTTGCATCTTCCTTTTTTAAATAATGTGCATCTGTAGTAATTATGTAATTTACACCAGTAATTTTAGAAAGTTTCAAAATTTGATTATTAACAAAAATTTGTTCTTCTCCATGAGAAGGCTGCATTTCTAAAAAGAAATTACCTTGTCCAAAAATACCGACTATACGCTGAATCCAACGAATACACATATCAAAATATTTTTGTTCTTGTGTATCTTTAAATAGTAATAACATCCTCCCTAATGTAGAACCTATACACGCAGAAGACGCAATCAGATGTCCTTTTTTATTACCAATGACATCCGTTATGTCTTTATAATAAGTGGGCACTCGCATCATGACGTTATAAAATGAATTGTTAATCCATGCTATATTAGATAATTCGCACAATTGTTCAAATCCGACTCTATCTTTTGCTAATAAAATAAAATGAGGAAATACATTAGGTTTGTCATTCTCATCTTGCAGGTCTTTGCATAGATATATTTCGTTACCATTAATAACCTTAAAATCTTCCCATCCTTCCTCTTTCATTTTGCTGGTAATATATTTATTAGCTTCTAATGAAGATGAAATCGTTTCATGGTTTGTTATCGCAACTCCTTTATATCCCAGTTCATGTGTGTAATCAATTAACTCCGTAGTTCGTATTAAAGCATCTCTACCTCTAAAATTGCTGCGCTCATCATGACAATGACACCCAACATAACTCATATTTTCTCACCTCTTTAAAACAGAAAATCATCATCTATATCTACTTTTTTATTCTCTTGTATATATTCGTTACTTTCAAAAAATTTAATCTTAACTTGTGGAAATCTTTGTCCTTCCCACTCGTTTAAAACAAAATTCCCAATAACTGTAAGCGAAAGCGTTTTTTTATTTTCTCCCAAGACATTTCTATCCCGAAGAGTCATTTCTTCCCACTCGCCCTTACAACAATACTTCTTAACATAATCGACCCCATTGTATGTAAATCGAATAAATCCTTTATTGTCTCCATACCCTATAATATCTTTTGCCGGAATCACAATATTCGTAATTACAAAAGATGGCTCAGGTACACCTTTTCCCCAAATCTCATAAGAATTTGCTACTTTCAGCACTGTTTGAGGTGTAAGTTGATCTGCTTTTATTTCATAATCCACTTGATGAATTGTCACTAAGTCTTCTAACTTTAACTTTTGATTACATCGTTCAATAGCTATAGGTAAATCTTCTTTTTTAATCGCAACACCAAAAGCCGAGGGGTGTCCTTCACATTCAAATACTTCTGTTTCATTTAAGAAGTTTCTGAAATCCTTGACAATTCCTTTATCATAATTTCTACCAGAGCCGCCAAAAGTCTTGTCATCTTTAGCCCTCGAAATAACGATTGGTCTATAATATTTTTCTGCCAGTTTATTTGCCACTAATCCTGTTACTGTTTTTTTATCGACTATTTCTGTTGCATCAATGATAATCACACTATTTTTATCAAGTTTTCTATTCACAATTTCTTTATCTAATTCATTCATATATAAGCGCACATCTTTGTCTTGTCTCTGTTTTACATTTGTGCAAACTCTTGCCATTGTTTTTTGTAATGAATGGATTTCAACGGGTGGTTTCGGATCATTTTTGCTCTTTCTTCTTGGCTGATATTCTCTGTCATCTTTTACTCCGCACATTGCCCTGAATAAGTCATCCTGTTCTTCTTTTTTGCCATAACGTATAACTCCATTTATTTTAGGTGCGATAACCCATCCAATATTGTTAAGTGTAAACCCCAGCTTCATTTCATCCTCGTTTTTTATCGCCAGCTCTTTAATAAGTAAGTTGTGTATATTTTCTTCTTTTATCCCTTCTAATGCATAATAGCGTGTTTCTAAGTTCCTCATATCCATTGAATCAGCAATCATTCCCAAAGATACTAAATCAAGATAATATTCACATACTTTCGGATTTATATCGTATTTTGTAGCATAAGCCAAGCAAAATTTATGTACAACTCCAACACCAGACAATGTATTATTAGGATATTCCCCATCTTTACAGTTAATTACTGTCGCATAATTCATCGTTTCTTCACATATTTCATGGTGATCAATAACTAAAATAGGTATATTATATTTTTCTCTAATCTCTTTATATACATTTACTGATTCTTTGCCAGAACCTGCATCCGGAATAATAATCAATGAAAGCTCATCACAATATTTTTCAATATCACTAATTTTTAATCCATGCTCTTTTTGATAGCTTCCGCCTATAATAATTCTTGTATCGGGCGCAATATCTGAAATGAAACCATTTAAATATGCAGCCGAGGTAAAGCCATCTACGTCTGGATCTCTTTTAATAAAAATTGTTTTATTTAAATTGCTATGTAATAAATCAACCCCTACTTTTATATTTTTTAATAAAAATGGGTCGTGTGTATGTGATTTATTAACATGCAAAAATTCATATATATCTTCAATTCCAGCTTGATTTAATATTCTCGCTAAATAATCATCTTCTTTATTAAATTCACACTGATGAATTGTTTTCCAAAGTAGTTTATTCAATATCTATTCTTCACCTTTCTTTCCCAATTAATTCCCACTTTCTATAACAGTATTAGTAGTTATCTCAATTTTTTGTTTCATTATTTTTTCAAGAATTTCTTTGCCACAATCAAAAGGCGAACACTTTAATCCTGTAAGTCCTTCGTAATCGTATAAGATATAAACAGTAAAATATGGTGTTAATTTTTGTGCTAAAGTATTAATTCGTTTTACATACCTTTGACATTTTTTGTATTCTGGATTATCTTCTTCACATTTCTCGAAAGCCATTAAGTCATAATCTCGGTCAAATCCTAACATTACTTCTTCAACCCCTAAATTTAATAACATATCTCTATGCCAATTAGATATATTAAAACCACAAGTTGCGATAACAAAGGCATCTTCTCCATAATATTGATGAGCTAACATAACGCTTTTTTCTGATTCAACAATAACAACTTTTTTTGTTTTCTTTATTCCTTTAAGATGCTTATCTAATCCATAAAAGTTCATATTAAGAGAATGCGTATATGTTTTCCCTTGTATAGTTTCCGGCATATACTTATTATTCTGGTCTTTTTCTTGTAAACTTCTTCTTCGTATTCCTACTAATTCCCCTTTTAAATTCCTATGCGGAATAATGATGTGTTTTTCACTTTCATACCAACAAACACCAAACTCCTTCATAGTTTCAATACTAATCCCCTCATCTATCCATCCTTCAAAGAATACATCATCTTCAAAATATTTAAGAATATTTTCATCTATCGAAGGTAAATTTTTTATTTCACCAATTTTTCTTTTTCTTATTGCAATATATTTATCAATTATCGATAACTCTTGATTTATTCTGGGAAGACTATTGGAGAATCCGTGACGGTTACTAATGCCCATAACGTTTGCAACATAATTTATGGCTTCTCCAAAATTACAATTTCTCAATTTCATTATTAAATTGAAAAGAGACATCTTCCCACAATTTGTATAACAATAAAAACTTTTAGAATCTCGGAAATAACATAACTTATGTGAATCTCCACCGTGACAAATAGTTTTAAACCAAATCTCGTTTTGTTTAAATGTTCCATATGGTAAGGCTCCAAAGCTCTTTAAAATATCAAGTATTTGTTCTTCTGTTATACGCTCCAACAAACAATCTTTATCTATCATTACAACCACCTTAAAATGCAATTGTTTCTTCTTTTTCTTTTATCTCCAAATTATCTACTGGATTTATGTTGGCTTTCGTAGAAGCATATTCTTCATCATTAACATCTATATATGTTTTTTCCATATCTTTAATCAGCTTGTATTCATAATCTGTTACAAATAAATCATGCACTCTCATAGTTGAATAATCTATGTATAGCCAAATTTTAATTTTATTCCATTTCCCACCACGATTCTTATATAATGAATACACCAAATTAGGAGTTGGTTTATTTATTAACTCTCTTGTGATTGGTTCAATTTTCTTTAATTCTTTTTCAGTTGGTGGCATTGCAATCATTGCTCCATCTGCTTTATCAATAATTGCCTTTGCCCCTCTTACAATCGTTTGATCTCGATTTGCTTCATTCTTAAAATCACCTGTTACCTGAGTAAAAGAATCAATTGATACGTCAAATTTCCTTGTGAAATTTTTCAGTTTCTTAGATAAATTTGCCAACACTTGATCTTCTCTTACGACCATTTTTGTTTTTGACTCTGCTGCATACTCGCTATTTAATTCTACTGTTGCACTAATATAATCAAACCAAACATATTCAATATCATGTTCTAACTTGTGTGTTTCAATAATTTCTTCCAAAGTATTCGCATCATATTCCGGGACATATTCAAACCAAATATTTGCTTCATGTTCCAAAATATCAATTGCTTTGTCTACTCTCTCCTCTTCTCCATCTTCATACAAATTAAATTCAATATGGTCTTGTGGGACATCTGCAATATAAGCCCATAATATCGGATCAATCTCTTCAAGCAGCTCCATCTCTGTTCCTATATATAATCCACCATTCGATTTACCATTGGGGTTTTCACACCATTTATCAAGAGATTTATCATAATAATATGGTGAACATGCATATCCAATATCTGCTATCGAAGTTCTGGTTTTTCCTACACCCGTTCCAGCAGATTTGATATTAAAACGTCTTTTTCTAATACCATGTAAAGCAGTTGTAAGATAAGCACTAGCATATCCAATTCCCCATGCAGTATCCTGTTTCCATTTTTCTTTTTGCTCGTGTCCTCCAACTCCTGCTTTTTTAGAATCCTGTCCCTCGGTGTTTAAAAAAGGTGCAATCACTCTTGAATGTTTTTTCTTGTAATGATTGATAATATCTTGTATCGTATATTCATCTAATTGCTTACGCTGTTTTTCTATAACTTCCGGATTAATTTCATCAGGATCAAAAAATTCTTCTACACTAATTCCATGTTCAACATAGCTTCGCAACAAAGAAAATTTTTTTAATTGGTCATAATAATATTTAAAATTACTCTGCAAAGCCATCTCCTGTATTTTTTCTAAAAAACTAATCCCCTCATTTTTTATAAAAACTTGGTATTGCGTTTCATAATGGGATAAATATTCATCAATTGCTACAGCATCAATTTCTTCTGCACCATTTTTATATAAATTGTTAATGGCAGCAAAAATCAATTTATGAAAGGTTTCTGGAAAATCATTTTGTACAATTTTGTATTCTCTAATCAGCGAGGGTTCTTGTAACAGACTTCCTAGCACTTCTCTTATTGCTTGTTTGTTCACATAACTAAGTAGTTTACTTTTTTTCAATCTATAGTTCCTTTCATATTAAAGTTCTTCTATATTAATCAAAGCCATCTCTTTATATTTATTTTTTTCATCTTGATTCCGATTTATGTGAATGACTTTTTTCCTATTTTGTATCTTTTGCATATCACAATCTTTTAGATTATCTTTAATAGCTTTTTTGTCTATGTAAAACTTTTTTGCTTCATCGTAAACAAATGGAACAATGCCTATTCCTAAACTATCTTCTACACTATTCCCCTCTTGTATTTCATAAAAATAATGTAGAGTGGTTTTTATTCCACGATAGGTGTAATGAAACTGATCTTTATAATCCTTGATTTGTTTTAACATCCATCCTGTCGGAGCATCAATCTGATATAATTCACAAATATATGCGATTAAAGCTTTATACTCTTGTGCCTCTTTCTGTTTGTTTTCATAACAAATTTTGCAATAGTATTTTGAATTATGGTAAACTGTATTTTCTTTGTCGTTGTAAGTCCCACATTCAGGACATTTTACTTTTCTTGCCATCGTTACACTACCTCTTTTTAATAAGATAAAGGGGAATCCCTTTATCTATTAATCAATTAGAATTCCCTCTTCCTTAATCAAATCATTCAAATCGTCTAAAATTAGCATTAACAAATCAATTTGAGTCGCATCACAATCTCTAACCAACTTACCTTTTCCAAGATATTTATTTGTGATTGTCTGATACTTGTCCATCATCCCCTGATCATTTAATGCTTTTGCCATCTTTCCAATTGAAGATACTGTTTCTTTAAAATCTGCTGTCTCAGACTGGTCTTTATAAACTTCAATAGGTTTGTCTGTAACAACTGCATTGTCTTCTGCTTCCAGTTTATCAATCGCCTGTTCCATATCTTTTCTTAATGCTTCATATGTGAACGGAATCTTTGCTGACATATACTTGTTTCTTGTTCCGGCTTCAAGATACTGGTTTCCTCTCAAAGTAAGAACCATTTTATTTGTGCCATCTTCCTGTAATTCGTTAGTTGCAAATCCCACAACATCAACAAGCCCTGCAAGAACTTCAAAACCACGTTTATCTACAAGTGGCTGTGTTCTTTCATATTTCTCACCGTTTTCCTTAATTTGTTTCGTTTCAGAATGTGCAATTACAACAAGTGTGTATCCTGCTTTTACAATTTCTTGGAAAAACATGTTGAACTCTTTCTTAACAGCTTTATAACCACGTTTTGATTCAGTCTCATCCAGATATTCAACACCTTCTTTAGCAAGAATATAATCTTCACACATCATATAAGCCAGATCTGCTGTATCTACCACTACTGTTTTAAAAGTAGTTTTATCTTTCTGCCCCTTTTCAACTTTATCTACGTCTGACAAAAGCTGCTTTTTTACTTTCAGTGCCTCAGACCATTTATTAATAGGCTGTCCATAAACACCAGAAAGCATATTCCAACCTTTCTCAAATCCCATAACTAACGGTTTCGGAAATTTTACTGCATTAGAAGTTTTTCCGCTTTTTCTGGTTCCATAAATCAAAAAACTTTTACCTGATAAATCTCTACTAATTGTGCTCGGTTGCAAACTAAAAATATCAATCTCTGCCATATATTCTTTGTATCTCCTTTTATTTAATTATTTTTATCAATGGTTTTGGCAGTGACTAGAAGTTAAATCTAGCCACAAATTTTAAAACGGGATGTCGTCATCTGCTACGACAGCTTTCGGTTTTGAGACACTTCCGCTATTTTTTCCTTTACTTCCCTGATATCCTTTTTCTTTTAGTTCATCAAGTTTTGCTTTTCTTTCTGACATTCCAATGCGAACTGCTTCTTTTGAATAAGAGTCTTTGTCATCTTCATCCATTGCGGGATCAGCACCAGTCAAAATCATCTCAACATATGACTTCCCATCTGTAGTTCTCTGTACACCAATCCCACCAGTTTTCTTTGGTTTTTCTTCTCCTTTATGTAACTCAAATGTAATGAAGAGTTTTGCAGTCTGTCCTACTTCATAGTTATCTTCAAAGGCTTCTCGCAATTCTGCCGGAACGATAATGCTTTTAACTGGAATAATATTTCCAAAAAAGTCGTTGGTCAAAACTGTGACTCGCAATCTTCCAGTTTCATTTTGGTCTTCGCCTCTTGTCTCCGGTGTAATCTGGCTGATATAACCCTCTACATCTGCTGTTGCCCCATATTCTCCATCCACATCGTTAATAAAAGCAACGCTACATTTTAATGCCTCAACTAATTTTTCTTCTGCATTTACATAATCATTAGTTGCAAATGAACACTGCAAACTTACCTCTGTGGCTTCTTCCCAATTTGAATCAGCAACAGACTTCACAGAATTAGCCCATTCAACTGTTCTTTCGTAAGCTTTATTCTCTTTCTTTTTCCCTTGTCTTACACTGTATTCCTGAACAAATCTTTCAAAAGAACGCTCCATGGCTTTGTGTTCACCAAACTGAATTTTCCCTTTAAAGCTAATATAAGGTGCTCCTTTACTCTCGCCACTGGAAATTGTTCCAGTTCTCTTTTCAAACTCGGTTACTTTTCCTGTCAATACAACCTTGTTTACCATCTGTCTTACTTTGTCACTCATGTACCACATGTGCCTCCTATAATATAAAAATTTTTATCTATTAAAACGCCCTTTAGGGACGGAACATAGAAGTAACTAATATGTTAAACTCTATGTAATCAGTGATTTTTGAGTATAAGAACCCAAGGGTATGCTGCAACCACCCTAATTATTATTCTCTGTTCAGTTCTATATTTTGTGATTTAAATTGATCTGAACGATCTGATTCGTTTATGAATTAAATTGATAAGTTACAAAGCTGTCAAATAATCTAAAACTATTTTCTCCGGAAATGTAACGCAGGCTATAATAGTATTTGCATTCAAAATAACAAATACAAACAAGAAAAGCATCACAGATCCACAAACCATACTGGCGAATAATAAATTGTCTTTTGTCTTAAAACATTTATCTCTTTTATAATTGTTCCAGAAAATTTTAAATATTAAACAATCAATAATTATCATAACAATCATAACAACAATCCACATAATCGCTGTATACATTTTATAATTAACACATCTACCCACAACTTCTTGTAAATATGGAACAATATTTTGGGATGACCAATCGATTACAATTCCAAACTTTGTTGCCAGATTGTCTAATACCTTAATAATCTCTTCTGATATTTTAATCACCTACTTTTAATACATATCTTCTCGTAGATCAGTGTTCAACCTGATATATTTAAATTCTGTTTTAGACAACGTATCTAAAAATTCTTTTAGTGAAATATTATTACAATCCAGTTTTTTAGGAATTTCAGAAACGTCAATTCCATGAAGAATCATATCTACGAATTTTTTCACTTTTAATTCCGTTTCATTCTCCGGAATAAATAACAGATTGCATTTTCTTTGATCATCATCTATGTCGGTACATGTAAAAGTGAAACATTCACCATCTCTCAAATCTCTTTCATCATACATATCACATTCACAATTTTCTGCTCCATATGGACACCAATGTTCATATTTGTTATTGCATGTTACTTTCATAGTTTGTTCTCTCCTTACAATACAATTCCTTCCATAATTGCTCTAGCTTCAAGCACAGCAATATAATCTGCCATTGCTTTAATCTGCATGTTGTATGTGCTTCTCGGACATGTCGGTTCAAACTCTAACATTCCATTATCCCACTTCTCTAACATTCTACGAAGTCCATAATATCTGTTTACCAACTGAGCATATTCTGCTCTGAATCTTTCCTTGTAATTTTCGCTATTCATCATTGTTACTGTTTCGCTTAACTGCATTTTGTTTCCTCCTTTTATTCGTAATTTGTTTTATTTGGAGTCATTGAGATTATGTAGCACCAAGGAAGTAAAAGATAAAACCCATCATCAGTAACAAAATATGCTTGTCCAATACCTAAACCATTAATATTTACTAATTTTACATGACGATATTTTTTTAACTTACTTTGTCTCAAATCTTTTGGGTTCATTGAAACGTATTCTAAAGCAGTATTTGTTCCTATTGTTTCCAAGTCATAATATTTTCCAATTATATTATCCAACATATCTCTGTCTTCTTTTGTTACCATTTCATCTCACCTCACCACTTAATATTTTTCTCTGCATCTTCTTTATTTAAGAACACATTCTTACCAATGCTCTTTTCTGTAAAATTCGCATTATAGAAGTTGCCATTCGCATAATGTCCTTTTACTGAGAAGGTCAACTGCTAATGCACATATGTTTGATGTTGCTGCAACCCATCTTCATTTACATATTCTCCATTTCTTCATCTTGAGTTTCGTTATGTTTAAACAAAAACTCTAAAATATCAAAAATAAAACAACAAATCCAAACTCCTACTGAAACACCACCAATAAAAATATTCAATTTATTGTTTGAAACAACTGCAATGTAAATACCCGCAGCGATTAAAAATACGTCTATTAAAATTCTTAAAAACTTCTTCATATATGTCCTCCTATTTATAAAATATTCTCCAATGAAAAGCAGATTTCATTTACAAACTTGCCGCACAATTTTTAGCTTCATGCATAAATATTTTTGCTACCAATCTTTTTTCTGCTAATAGCATTCCTTTATCAATAGAAAACTCATCATCTTTATGACATGAAGCTCGTGAAGTGATATATTCACCATTCATCAACTTAATTCTAGCCTGAACGATCTTTCCATTTGTTCTAGTTTCTATTAGTGCTTCAATATCAAACTCATGATTATCAATACATATATAATTTAAATACTTAGGAACCCAATTCCCCCATACTCTCTTACTCTCTACCAGTTCAAAATGCTTTTCAAACTCGTCATAAGACATACATCCAAGATGTTTACCGTTCCCAAATTTAAAACTAATAATTCCATTTTTTGTCACATCAATAACTTCACAAATCTCACCAACATTTGTAAATACTCCCATTTTGTTTACAAGTTTAATTCTGTCTCCCTTAATCATGCTGCAACCTCCATATCTTTATTAATTGAAAACTTTTTATTCCATGCTTCTATTACTTTATTCTCTTCTTCAGTTACATCTCTATTAAATTTTCCTTTTGCTTGTACAATTATATTTCTTACCGGATCTACTTCGATAGTAACAAGACTATCATTTTCAAAACCCTTTTTTCTTAAAAATAGAATATGACACTGACCATCAATAACTTTTTTAATATAAGAAGCGACACAATTATTTTGTTTTACAGCCTCATCTTTAATGTCTTGTGTGCTATTTGGATAAATAAATGTATACTTGCCAAAACTGCATTCATATCGTTTATCAATCCTGTTTTTGAATTCATCTTCTTTGAACTGTTCTTTTAGCCGATTATAATTCCTACACGCTATTTGATGCGTTGTTAAAAAGTTTCTTGGGTATTTGTCAAATTTATTACTAATTCTGCTCATCATCTGTACATAGTCATAAAGTTCTCTCATCAAATAACACATATCATCAAATGCCTCATATGTAGCTAACGAATCTATATAAAGCAATAAACTTTTAGGATTGTAATTATATTCATCAATCAATCTATTAAAACAAGACAAATATTTCTTCTTATCAAAATCCCAACAACTATAATCAAGTATTGTATATATATCATCGTCTGTTAATGACATATATTCTAATTGATACGCAATACAATATGCGTTTGGATTATGTTCCCAGAAATTACAAAACCTATCAGATAATTTTATATTTCTTTCTTTCGCAATTTTAATCAAAGACTTTGGAATATCATTTATTGTTTTAGAAAATTTTCTATCTATAACATCCTCAAATCCTGCGGAAAAAATTTGTTCATATCTTGCGTATTCTGGAACATGTGAAAGAATTGTACCTACATTTGAAATATTATATGGATACCTTTTTCTAACAAAATTTAAGAACTTTCCATACTGTTTATCTTCGCAGCATTCAACAACTTCATTCATGGTGACTCCATGTAATTGTGTTTTTAGATCTTTTACAGATCTTCCACTAACTCCTATTGCTTGTTTTTTGGCAAAATCATACTTAACTCTTTTTCCGTTTTCAAAATCAAAAATCAGATATTGTCTTTCTTTGTATACTTTAATTTTTATCAACCACCTTTATTTATTAGAAAACAAATTTCATAGCTAAGTGAACCGGATTAATCATATTACTAACAGTTCAAATGCTTTAATCTCACAATTTAATTCCCACTTATTTAATTCAAATTCTGTTGTCTTTGAAACTATGAACTTTTTGTTTTTTATTTTATGTCAATCTCATCATTTAAAACAAATTCATAATCTCCACCTATTGTGGCAAAGTGTTTCATATAATCTTCTGATTTAATTTCAATCACATTTGCACTCTTTAATATTTCAGCAGTCATAATATACTTGTCATATGAAAGCATAGGTATAACAGTCGAAATATCATTTGCAAATCTGGTTATAAAAAACGGACATATATTCTTATCTTCTTTATTAGTGTCCATCCATCCAAAAACTTTTATCGTATCAAAAACTAATCCGTTAACATTTTCTATATATAACTTGTTTTTAAACTCTTCACTTTCCAATTTACTTTTACAAGTTTATTTTTCTCTATCTTCATTTAACCCACCTGATCTCCTATAAAACAGACATTTCATCTGTTTATATATCCTTTATTCTTTTACCAAAATAGCCATCCAATACGGAAAACAAGTGTCGCTGTTGATTCCATAATATCCACATGAACATGATTTTAATTCATATCCAATTTCTAAAAACGATCTCACTTTTCTTTCATATTCTTCTTGGCAGTCAGTATTTATTGTCATAACGTCCATACCTATACTTTTATCCTCTCTTTCGCTATTTCAAAATACTTTTTTTCTTTTTCAATGCCGATAAATCTTCTACTTAAATTTTTACAAGCCAATCCTGTCGTACCTGAGCCCATACAACTGTCTAAAACTAAATCGTCATCATTTGTATATGTTTTAACTAATTCTTCTAATAAAAGTAATGGTTTTTGCGTCGGATGAAGAGCTGATTTTTGAACATCTTTTGCAAACTTCCATACAGATTTTGGATATCTTTCTGTGCTATCATATGTAGTTAATCCGTGTTTTCCATAATCTGTTGTATTTTTACATCCGATCTTGTGTTCCGCTTTACTTACCTTTCTAACATGTCCAGTTGTTTTTTGAGGATTATATGTGGGTAGCTTTTTATAAAAAAATACAAATATCTTCATGACATCTAAGTGGCATTTTTTTAGCATTCAGAAACCCTGTTGGTTGCGTTTTCTCCCAAACCAAATTGTATCTCCACATTCGCTTGTTACTCATCATTAATTCTGCAGTAAACATACCATTGGCAAATAATATAATTGCTGCATTGTCTTTTATAATTCTTTTATATTGTTCCCATAGTGGCTCAAAAGGAATGATTACATCCCATTTATTCCGGGAAGTTTGTTGATAAGGAAGATCTGTAATAATACAATCAACTGATTTGTTAGGAATGTTATTCATTAATTCAAGACAATCACCATACCATAATTTAATATCTTTTATTTCTTTTCACCAGAAAGTGACATGTCCTTAGTAGCTACCTATTCTTTTTATCCTTTCTGATTCTTTATTATTTATCTTCTCTTGTATATTCTCTAACTCTTCAATCCCATTTCTAAATATAATTCATCAACCGCATTCCCTTTGCGCTGCAAACAATTATATATTCTCTGATCAATCGTATTTTTTCCTTGTAAAATAATGTAGGTACATTTATTCGTCTGACCGATTCTATGAATCCGATCTTGACTCTGTTTGAATTCCTCATAACTAAAACTCAAAGAATAATAGATGTTATATGTACAGTTAGTAAATGTTGCGCCTTTACCCAGCAGTTTAGGATGTGTAAACAATAATTTAATATCGCCGTTTTTAAAACCACGAATTATATCATCACGATTTTTCGTTTTAGAAGTAAGTGCCACTCCGTTGAATTTCTCCGCAAGTCTTTCTATTTCATGTATAAATTGACACCATACAATTACTTGTTTGTTACCAATTTCATTCAATGAATCTTCTAATATTTTGTCTTTATTTGTTTTAAAATCTGAAACACTTCCATCTTTCTGAATCACAAAACCACTTACAACCTCTCTTAATTTCATAAGCTTTGCTGTAAATTCAAACTTAGACCATTCATTAATATGTTCTCTGATATCATTTAAGATATCGTTATAATATTTTCTCTGTTCTTTCTCTAAATCAAATTCTTTAATGCTAAATATCTTATCCGGAAGATCTACACAATCTGCTTTGTTTACAAAAATAGAGCCTTCAGAAAGTTTTTTAAAGAATTTGTCTTTATCATCTTGAGTTTGATACCATATATGAGGATTTTCTAAGTTTTGATGAAAATAAGATGCTTGAAATCCGAGATAATTATTACCAAACATATCCGGATTACAGAATTTAATTTGCGGGAAAATTTCAAGATTATGATTTGGTGTTGGACACCCACTGAGAACATATCTTCTCGGAATAAAATCTATGCATGAAAGGATATCTGTCGTAATTTGCGACTTCATATTTTTCATTACAGAACTTTCATCTACGATCATACATTGAAAATTCTTTTTGCGAATTTCATTTTTTAATATTTTAAAACTTTCATAATTCATTACATAAATATCTGCATCTATATTTAATGCTTCTATTCTTTTCTGTTTTGAATTACTCCAACAGTTTATAATTTTTAATTCTGGGTAGAACTTGTTGCAATCATCAACCCATGCGGTTTCAATAATTGACAATGGACACAATACTAAAGTCTTTCCTATATGCTTTGCGATTTCAATTCCGCATAACGTCTTCCCACAGCCTGTATCTAAAAACAATCCATATCCATCTTCATTCAGTGCTTTGTTGACTGCTTCTTTTTGATGCTTATATAGGAAGTCCGACAATTCATATTGAACATACTCCTTTTTTTCTACCTTATATTCTTTATCTAATAAACCATATTTAACAAGGGTTTCATAAGAGGATTCAGGGAATAACCATTTGCCATCCCTGAATTTTCTCCCCTCAATACTACGAATAAAAGGTATTTTATCAACTGGTATTGATAAACTAATCATTCATTTCTTCCTTTCGTATTTTATTTTTTCTAAAATCATTACACAATCCGATATTTTTTCCTGAATCAAGATATCTCTTTACAGTTTTTTCTGAAATACTAAATTGTTTAGCTATATTTGGTATAGACACCTTATTACGAAACGCTTTGCATACATCAATTAACAGACTGCCTAATGCAAATTTTTCGCATTCTTCCCAATTAATAAAATCCATATAAAATATATCATGAAAAGTTTCCAACAAACTTTTCTTAATGTGGGACATTGATGAAACATCAGCATTTACCCTAAAAACAACACAGTTTATATTATCTAACGCCATAGAGTCTTTATAGTCATCAATCTTTTTTCCAACTATATCTATTTGATTATCATATGTTTTTTTGCCATGTCCAAGACCACCATCTACCTCTACAATAATATTCATATTTGGTAAATAAAAGTCATATCGTTTTTTATTCGCCCAACTAGGTGAGTATTGTGTTATAAATGGTTCATTTAATTGTTTTAAAAAACAAGAAACAAATTTTTCAGGATAACTAAACCCATCTGAGCAGAACGGACAGGAAATTGTTTTGATCCTATGAAGAGTGTAAATAGACATTTTTTTATCTTTTAATCTTCCACAAAGTGGACATATAAATATCTTTTTTTCTTCACTACCTGCAAGATATCTTTTTGCTTCACCATAACCTCCTTGAAAATAAGGTATCATCACCTATCAGTTGTTGTAATGTCATTAATTTCTTCTTGTGTATAGGTTTTCTTTCCCCCACAACAAGGACAAGATATATTTTGCTTTAAATTTGTTTCTGACACCCAATAATCAACGGAATTTCCTTTATAATATGTGGTTTTGTTTGAATCAAAACCACATTTATTACACTTGTATTTGTACATTTTTTTATTGTTAATTACTTTTTTATCCGTAATTGTAAAATCAAAATTGTCTGTAATATATCTATGTCCAATTTCATATCTAAAATCATTATCAATAATACCTATTATCCTGCATATGTTGTTTCTTCTAAATGTACTTCTATGACACCATATTTCTCTATTATTGTATTTGACTAGAATTTTTTCTGTGTCTTTATCAAAATACTTTACTAAAAATGTACCAACCATATCTTGATATTCAAACCTAATAGTGTTGTTATCCAAATTTTTCCAATCAATACACCCAACAAATTTACCTGTTTTATGTTTTGGAAAATCTTCTAAATATATTTTTTTATGAGTTTTTTTCTTCGACATTACTTTCTTCTTTTGCTTTATCTTTTAACTTTTTAATTTCAGATTTTTTGATACCCAATGCAACCAACTGCGATTCTAATTCTTTAATTTCTTCTCTAATATCTTTTTTCTTTTTAATCAATTTTTGTTTTTCTTCTTTTTCTGCTTTTGCAGTTTCCTTATTCATTTCTCCAATGGCTAACTGTTCTTTAAATCTATCAATCATTTTTTCATAACTATCATCACAATTAAAAACAGAATCGTCCCATTTATCAAAAATTTCTTTCGCCGCATTATAAAAATCTTCTCTTAATTCAATACCAATAGCATTTCTACCATTTTCAATTGCTGCTCTACATGTTGTTCCACTTCCAGCAAATGGATCAAGGACTGTATCTCCCGGTGCTGAATATAACTTAATTAATCTTTTACATAACTCATAAGGATAAGGAGTCATATGCTTTGCTCCACCTACTGAACTATTTGGAATCTTCCAAACACCAGAAGCATATGTTGCCCATTCTTCAAGAGTTACATCTGATCCAGATTCTTTTTCCATTTCTCCTGTTTTACTTTTTTTGTAAACATATACAAACCCAAAATTTGCAGCAATAATCGCATCTCTTACTTTTAGATTTCTATACCATAATGAACCATCTGAAATCATTGCACGCTGTGGAGTATATTTTTCCCAACAAATTTCACTCCATAAAATGAAATCATTATCTGAGAAAATTTTATTAATATCACCAGTAAGAGACTCTTTCCCACGCCTATTGTCTCTTCCAATCGTATAATTGTAGTCTTCAAACTGCATTACGAATTTTCCACCCGGCTTTAACACTCTTGAACACTCAGCAATAACTAAACCAAGTAAGTAATAATATTCTTCATATGATTCACAATTACTTAAATCACTTGGATCATTACTGTACACTCTAAGATTGTGATAAGGCGGTGAAGTGATAACCAAATCTACACTTTCAGCATCCATCTTTTTCAACTCTTTCAAACAGTCTCCATTAATCCATGTGTTTTTTAATCTCATATGCATTTTTCCTCCAATGTATTTTTCTTTATTTTATATATTCTCTATTTATTTCTTTTTATATCTTTCGATTAATTCTTCTCTGTTTAAATTTAACAGTTCAAGAGCATACTCCAGTAAAACATCGTCCTCAAAATCTTCTTTTCTACAATATTTGCAACTATCTGGAACATAATTATCACAATCACAACAGTCATCATAATCACAATGCTTTTCCCTATACATATCCATCAAGTCACCGTCATCTAAATCTTCATGTGCAGCACAATGCTCTTTGATATAACCATCTTCCTCAGCACATTCATCAGAACACCAATGAGTGAAACACCGTTCACAAGATATATATTCTCCACAATCGGGAAATGCACTTCCGCAATTTTTACATACATAAAATTCTATACTCATAATTTTACTCTCTTTCATATTTCTCCGGCAATTCCATCCAAGCAATCACCTTACTTATAACTTTCATTCTCCTGCCACCAGTTCCATATGAGAACCATTCAATCTCATCATTCCACTTTTTATTTGTATATACAGTTTTTCTACACTCTGCTACAAACATATCTCCCATTTTTGTTTGTACTAAAACTTTTTTACATTCATAGATTGCACTAAAATTACTTGAAGATTTCAATTTTAATTCTGGTAATCCAACTTTTTTAATTGAAATCCAGTTTTCATTTGATAAATCTCCTGTATTTAATTCCATTTATACTTCCTCTTTAGCTGTTTATATTTTTTCATTGCTAATTTAATCTCCTTGTATTCAAGCCCAACAGAATTATTTAGTTTATCAGAATTAACTCCTTCCTCATAAGACTGAATGAGATGATGACCATTTGATTTACATAAAATATCAAGTCTTTGAATATAACTATCGCCACTATTTATCGGAATCTCTCTCATATAACAAGCCCCATACTTATTTTCATTTTCTACCTTTAAAAATCCTAATTCTTCCAATTTTTTATCTATACTTGTGAATATTCTCAACATATTATCTATCCCTTTCTTAATGAATCACAGCTACCAAATCATTGAATTTCATTTCATTAAACCAGCTATCAATATCTTTTATGCTAAACTCTTTTTTGTAATGAGGTTTATATCCATTTTTTATATCATCTTTTTGATTATCATATCCTAAAGCAATCCACATTTCCCCAATGCGTCTTTTTTATTCGTTGCCTTAACCAATATATGCGAATTATAATCTCCAATACTGCATGTTGTGTCTTCGATAATGTAATATTTCACCTTGTATCATCCTCTTTCAATTTCTTGCCACACATAGGACAATATTTAATTTTCACAGTAGCTATATTTTTGTCATACGCATAAGCAGTTAATTCATTTGGATATTGAATAGAGATTCCTTGAGAGCTTGTTCTTCCATATGCAAAAGGAAGTCCGGTATTGCAATATTCACATCCTCGCACATCAAACATTTTTTGTGTGTGTGGACTACATTTTTTGTTTACCTCTTTTTCACAATAAGGTGAGCCAAAATCATTATCATGTATATGCATACAATCTTTACACGTTCTTAAATACGGAGCCGGAAAACTAAAATCCCAAAAAGATGTTGTTCCGCACTTCGGACATCCGTATTCGAGCACTCCATCTTCATCTTTTATGAACAATCCATTTTTAATTAATTCAGTATTGCATTTTGGACAATAAATAAATGTTTTTTGTTTTTCTTTCTTCTTTGTTTTTAAAAACATATTTCGCCCCCTATAACACTTCAGTAAGAATCTTGAAATCTTTAAACGTGTTGTTTTCCATAGTTACCTCAACTGGTTTATTCAGAAGTTCTGATACATAATTTACTTTTGCATCTTCCAATATCCGATTAACTTCTTCGATAGTTTTTGTGATTGTTGCCTCTCGGTTCAATTCTTTCCATTTGGCTTCTGGACTAATATTGACAGTATATTTTCCGCCATCCATAACAGCACTTCCGCCCATACGAAAGCCGAGCTGCAAGCCTATCCAAGATGGGTAATCTCTAATAGTTCCATATTCGGCGAAAGTAATTTTTCCTAATTCTTTAGTTACCAGTTTGTTCTCCTTTCAAAATTTTCTCAATCGCTTCTATTCTTTTACTCAACCAATATAGTCTCATCCGTCACCGTGTCGTTGTTGCAAATCTCAACAACCGTATGTTCATCCGGAATAATAACGACTTCTTCATCATGTAATCCCCACCAAGATATCTGTTTTCCTTTAGCTTTTAACATATCACCATTCCAATCTAAAATATCCGAAGACAGTTTCACTTTTCCAGGAAGAAGTGTTTTAACCTTTGCTTTCTTCCCTACATAATTAATGTTCTCTATTAAATTTTGAATTTCTGGATAAATTTCAACGACTTGTTGATAAAGATCTGGAATATTTCTTTTTAACTGATAACAAAATTGCGGAACAGCTTTCTTTTGGTAAGACTCAATTTCACCACCAAACATTGCATAAGGCTTAAACTTAATTAGTTCTACGATAAATTCTAGAGTAAAATCTTCAATCTTAATTAAATCATCATATGTAAAAAAATCTTTTGGTCTAATAGAATTTACATAATTTTGTAAGTGTGGGAGTCCAGTATATACATAATCATTTATTTTGCAAACTGTACTCAACGCTTTTAATGCATATTCAATATCAGAATATTTATTCCTATATTCACTAACCAATACTCCGCAGTTTCTCGCTGCTTTTGTGTATCCTTCTTTTCGAATCTGTTTACCATAAGGGCATCCATGTCCCCAAATACCATTCAGCATAATACATTTTTTATTTTTATACGCAGCACAAGTTTCAGATTGGCAGCATTGATACAATGTAACTCTTTCTCTATCACTTTTCCGTACTTTAAATATGCTTGTACAAGGATTATAATAGGTTAAATTTATTGGTTTATATTCTTTCATAAAGTTTATTTTTCACCACCCTATTGTTTTATTGTAAAAGAACATAATTTATTATTATCTTTACATGCGTATGCAGTAATATGTATATCAGCACGTTCAATTTCAGATTCTAATTCGCTCATTTCAACGAATTTTTCTTTTCCTATATATTTTTCTTTGTCTGGATATATTGTGATTATCCTGACCCTATATGTTCCGTCTTCATTTTGATAAGCATGGATTTCTTTGCTACAACAAATATTTTCTTCTATAAGTTGATTTTCAATCGCTTCAACAATTAAGTCTACCGGAAATGTTTCACACCCCATGATTTAAACTTGCTCTGATTGAATCAATCAATTTATCCGCATCAATCAATCTCATTTTTATTTATTCTCCTCCTCAATGTCATATAATCTTGACATAGATACTTTCTTCATTTTTCCATCAATCAAAACCACTGCATAATCTCCACTCCAAAAACTTGATCCAGTTGAGATAATTTGACATTCTTTATTGACAGAACATTTTTTACAATTTTCTACTTGTCCATATTCTATTTGCATATCTAAACAGTTTCTGCAAGTAAAAGTGTCCGGTTTTAATTTCCCTATTAACATATTTACCTCCTATGAAACGTGAGTTTTATTTATTTATCTCTGCAATATAATTATCTTTTTGAACTGTTGTTATTGTATTGCTGCATCCATCTGTCCTAAATGTATATTCTCTCATATTACATCTTCTTTCTTTAATTTTTCCTGCTTCATAATCTTTTCTGATTTTCTTTGCGTATTCTGTTCTTTGATATTTCAGACAATAATATTCTTTTCCGCAAACAGAATTTAATCCATTTGCGGTTTTGTAAAATTTTCATCATTTACCTTATATAAATAACTATATCCTTCTGTATTTCCAACTGGTTGTGCTAATAAACACATCGCTATATGTTCAGAATCGTATACACGATTGCCTTGTCTAAATTGTTTTCCAAAGTTATTTTCTCCAATTCCACCTACCAATACTGGTTCATCACCACAAGAAGAACTTATTCCTCTTGTGGATTGATAAAATTTTCAGAATTGATATCCTTATACAATCTATCAAGTGCAATTTCAAACGCGCCAATTCCCGAAAAGAAACTACTCAATTTCAAATTGTCAAACAAATATGGCATAGCTTTATACAACTCTACATATATGTAATAAAGAACATCTACTACAATTGAATTACCTGCCTGTTTATATAATTGACTATTTGAAACTCCAGCTTTCTGTGCAGCATCAAAATTCTCATCAGAAAATCCCATAAGTCTGAAAGTTTCCCTTGGTGTCAACTTACGAATTCTAATTCCACACATTCCATTTGATTTTCTATTGTCTTTTTGCAAGTTTGACACTTTTGATTTTTCTTTTTCATCAATGGACATCCGTAATTCTTGTATCTCAGATAATGCTTGTTGCAATATCCTAACCCTTTCATCGGTTCTCCACATATCCAACATACGTTTTTTATTTTGTGTATTTTGGTATGACAACTTCGACATAACACTTGTAAATTCGTCAATGAATTGTCTCTCCAGTTCCAATTTATATGATGAACATCTAACTTCCCAATCTTCCCACATATTTCGCACTTCGTTCTTTTCAGTATTTTTTCGTTTATTCTCTGCGCTGTTTGGTGTGCTATCCTCCAAGTCGCATCTGGATTTGGCTGCATCAGTCTGTATTGCGCCATACATTCTTGATTGCAGAATTTTCTCCTTTGGAACACACCAAAATCCTCTAGTCTCCCATTGTATCGTTTCCTTTCTAATTTCTTCCCACAATACATACAATACTTTTCTATATTTTTTATATCTTTCCTCGTCTTTCAATCCTTCTTCCATTATGCTTTTCATACAATCTAAACATTCAAATATTGCTAAAATATAATCATAAAAATTACCAAAGTCTGCTTGTTTAAAAAATCTTTCTTTAGGTTCAATTCTACAAATGCCTGTTTCTGTCGCAGTAATTGTTGGACATGTATTCCCATTATTCTGAACTCTACCTCTCCTAGTTTTTCTATCTGGATAAGACAAATCTGCAACACCACCAACTTCACATTCAATATACCCCTGTTTGGTTGCTTGTTTGATTGCAACTTTATTATTTTCAATTACACAATTCATTTCTTGATTTCCAAAACCCTTATAATCTCTTGCTAATAATGTGTTTGCATATTCTGTTTCTTTTGTAAAATTTTCTCCCTTATTTTTAACTAAACCTGTAATAACTTTTGGTTCATGTCCACCTCTACTACAAGTATTTAATGTTGGACTACACCCGTTTGTATCATAAACACGCCCCACTTGCGGATTATTCCAATTGCCATTACAATCAGAAATATTCCCAACTTGTTTTACTGCATTTTCATTCACAAGTCTTGGATCTTTATAATCCCTTGAGGTTAGCGTTGGTGCATATTCAGAATATTCTCTGCTCTTTCCTTCTCTTTTTATTTGGCATGGATCATATAATAAAGAATTTTTGTCATTTAAATTTGTAATAAATCTATTAACTTTCTCATCAGAAATATAAAACTTCTCATCAACTTTATCTTCTAATAAATCTTTTAATCTCAGACCATTATCAAAAGGTTCCGGAAATTTAAACTTTCCATTATCCAAATCCTTTTTAATAAATAACAGATACACACGTTCTCTGTTCTGTGGAATTCCATAGTTTTTAGCATTCAGAACCTTCCAATATACGTTATATCCATACTCCTCTAATTCATCAGTAAATAATTTAAAAGTTGTATCTTTAAACTGTTTTCCAACAATATTTTTTACATTCTCATAAATGCCAAAATTCGGTTTATTTGCTCTTACAACTCTGAGATATTCTACAAGAAGAGAAGACCTTGTTTTATCAATATTTTTACTTCCGCAATTTGGACATTTATCTCTCTCATTCCAATGAACTGTTAATGGATTATATTCATGCCCACATTCTTTACAAGTCCATACAGAACCTTTTAGTTTTCCAGAAATACTGAAATCCTGGCAGGGTGATCCTCCGCAAATCATATTAAAATCATCCAACTCATTTTCATCAACCTTTGTAATATCACCCAGATTTTTACTTTCATCTACATTGTGAATTGCACAGTAACTCTTTGTTGCATATTTATCAAATTCACAAAAATTTACAAGTTCCCATTTTTTATTTAAACTTTTGCTTTCATTATTTATATTCAAAATCCCTTATTTTTCAAAGGATATGCATATCACATTTAACTAGTATTTATTTGAATTTCCTTTCATTCATATTTTTTACTTGCTTAGATTCAGTGTTCATGACCACCAAATGAAAGCAAAATTTCGTTCTATTTTTAACATTGTGATTTTTCGGCTAGAATTAGCCAATAAGAATTTTATGAATCGCATTAACTTGTTACATTTTTATATTTTTTCATTTTATGAATAACCTGTAAAGTTATTAACTACGCAGGTTATTCATTTTATTATTCTCCCACCAACACCCATAACGAAATTATATAACGCCTTGCTATTAATCTAATAACAACCTTATACAATTGTTATACGCTTCCTATTATGGTCACTACTTTATCTAATAAATCTGTACATATCCAAAAAGAAAGAAGGAAGACAAAGTATAGCCATATATCATTTTTTATTCTAGGATATCGGATATTCTAAATCCCAAATGATAGAAGGAAGATTATCCATAGCCTAAAAATCTTATTTAAATATACTCTCCCATGAACACTTCTGTGTCAAATGGCGTGATACCATCATCAATATCGAAGACAATATCTGCCTCTTCTTTATTCTCTACTCTCAATCCTCTTGCTCTAATATGAAGATCAATTAAGTCATAAAGATTTGGCTTTTTCATATTTACAATACTATAGCACGTTGCTGCAACGCCCATTAGATTACTTTCTACATTATTCCCACCTCTATGATGATGACATCCATCTAATGACACGTTCATATCACACCAAATAAATTTTCTCTCCACACAATCAAAAATAACTGGAATACAAACTTTACTTTGAGATGTTAAATCCATTTTCTGCGCCACTGTTCTTGGCTCATAAATCTCGCCGCTATCAACATCCTCTCTTTCCATCCAACCAAACATTGCGTGTGGAAGATTGCCAAATGTTTGTTCTGAATAGTTGTATACTTGATATACGACATATCTTCCGTTAGCGTCTACAACCGATTCAATATCAACATCTAAAAATTCACTAACCCCGATACCATTTACATCTCCACCATTAATAATATCCCCGGAATGATATATATACATTTCATCATCTCTAAGTCTTGTATAAGAAACGTGATTTATATAATTCCAATTTTCATCAAAAACTGTTGCAGATAAATCAATGTCAACTCTTTCATCATCAGTATTAGTCCACCAAATAAATGCCCTCATTGCTTTTGCGTTCTCTTTTAACTTAATTCTGGAACCCCTGACAATTGTTTTTAATGATTTACTTGCACTTCTCTGACTAAATGGAACGATATAGTTCTTATATTCATCAGACAAATACACATTTCCCATAAAGTCTTTTGACTTATAAATTTCGACCAATGCATTTTCGCAGATTTTAACGATTGCATCACAATATTTCTTATCTATATCTGGAAGTTTGTTTTCAATTGCGTATGAACGTGCCAAACAACCTTTAGGGAAAAACACTCGTGTACTCAATTCTTCCTGCCTGTTTTTAAAATGTTCTTTTATCTGCAATAACACAGGAGTGGATACTTTATTCGCAACATCTTTAAATGTATTAATTACAATATTTTTCTTATCTACTGTACGGAGTAAATGATCTAAACGTCTAGCAAGTTCTCCGGGGCGTTTTTGTAATAACAAAATTGCATTTTCAAATTTTTTGTCTTTCATATTATAATCAACCTTGCTGTTAAAGGTCTGGATCTTCTCATTATTTCTCAATTTGTCAAACGCCAATCTAGCATTACTGTATTGCCCTGTTTTATATTCTCCCGGATGTAACCTTTCTCCAACACGAATCCATCTATTCTTGTATCGCAGCATATCCTCTTGAATATTTCCACAATTATCCAAAAGTTCTAATAGCAATCTTCTCTCTTTCCTCTTAAAACTTCTGTATTTAGTATTAGTAGCAAGGCTAATATCTCCATCAGACATCGCAGTGATTAATCTTAAAATATCTGTTGCTGTCTTAAAATACTTCTGTAATTTATCTGCCGTAGCTAATGGATTAGATTCAACATAAATCTTTCCAATCAAAGCAACATTTTCTTTTAATGGGATTTCATCTGGAAATTTCACATTAGAATTTTTCATAATCCACTCTAAATCTTCTTTATCAGTTTGAGAAATAGATGTTTTTGATCTACACAGATTATCAAAGATTTCATATAAATCTTCCCATTCTCCTGAGTCAATCACTTTCACTTTTGTTTCGTCAAATAATGGAAGCCTTTCATTTTTTTCTTCACATGGTAAAATTGTTCCATATGACCAATAATGAACAATTGCATTCATATAAAGTTGCATTTCATTTTCTTCCATAACAGATTCTGGGAAGTTTGGATACATTGGATTATATTGAACATCTGCGCCAATATTCTTTTTTAATTCTGATACTAATTCTTTGTAAATCTCAAATAATTCTTCTTTTGTAAGAGTTTTTAATTTATTGAATAACTGTTTTGAAAATGTATATCCGAGTGTTTCAATGTTCTTTGTCATTGTGACCAAATATCTTTGTGTATCATCAGACATGACATATCCAACATTCCCAACGATCAACTTATTTTTCCGTCTCAATAAAATTTTATTTGCTTCAACTATTGTATTACTCATATTTTTCTCCTTTT
>UMFA01014504.1_pt1 | contig 35441 bp, 30 predicted proteins | sample 1964891 | NCBI WGS metagenome assembly UMFA01 (sample SAMEA4836034, study PRJEB28245) | human gut metagenome | biome: gut microbiome; material: fecal sample | place: Denmark | collected 2008
CTGGACGCCCTTGATGTCGTCGATCTTATCCATGTGCTGTTGCTTGGCGATCTGGTACAGCTTTGCCTTCAGCATTTCCATCGCGTAGTCGCGGTTCTGGAACTGGCTGCGCTGGGTCTGGCAGCTGACCACGATGCCGGTGGGCTTATGGATGAGTCGGACAGCGGAAGAAGTCTTATTGATGTGCTGGCCGCCGGCACCGGAGGAGCGGTAGACCTGCATCTCGATGTCCTCGGGGCGGATGTCCACCTGGATGGTGTTGTCCAGCTCGGGCATGACTTCCAGAGAGGCAAAGCTGGTCTGACGGCGGGCGTTGGCGTCAAAGGGAGAGACGCGCACCAGACGGTGGACGCCGTTTTCGCTCTTGAGCAGGCCGTAGGCGTTGGCACCCTTGACCATCATGGAAGCGCTCTTCATGCCGGCCTCGTCGCCGTCCTGATAGTCCAGCACCTCGACGGTCATGCCGTGAGCCTGCGCCCACTTGTTGTACATCCGGTAGAGCATCTCGGCCCAGTCCTGTGCCTCGGTGCCGCCGGTGCCGGCGTGGAAGGTCAGGATGGCGTTGCTGTGGTCGTACTCACCGTTCAGCATGGTCATCAGCTGCAGCTCGTCCACAGCCTTGCCCACGGCGTTGACGGCCTCTTCGGCCTCCGGCACCATCTCGGGGTCGTACTCCTCGTCCAGCATGACCAGCATGGTCTCGGCGTCATCGTACAGGCCCTGCAGCTTCTCGAAGCGGGTCAGCTTGCCCTTCAGGTCGCCCACTTCGTCGAAGACCTTCTTGCTCAGCTCAGCGTCGTCGTAGAAACCGGGGCGGGACATGGTGTGCTCCAGCTCCTGCACGCGCTTGCGGGAAGCGTCGATGGCCAGCGCCTCCTCCAAGTCCTTTACAGCGGTGTGGTATTCAGCCAGCTGTACTTTCAGTTCATCAGTGGTGATCATCGTTTTATCCCTCTCGTCTCAAAAAACAGGAGCAGCCTCTTCATCATCAGCCACGCACACGGGCAGGCCCGTCTTAGTACAACCTCTCAGTCTCGCTGACGCTCGACAGCTCCCCTAGTAGGGGAGCCTCTGGCGAAACCGTTCACTTTGCGGGGACTGCCAAAGCCTCCCCTACCAGGGGAGGTGGCACGCCGTAGGCGTGACGGAGAGGTTGTACGAAGGAAAGTCTGCCCGAGGACTCGGCCAATGACGGAGAGATTTACTCCCAAAAGATACAGTTTATACACAGATACTTCATTAGTATACCCAGAATCCATGATAAAGTAAAGAGGAAAAAATACCATCGTGCTGGAAATTTGAAGATTTCCGCCTTTTCTTTTCCGCATTTTAAGTGTATAATACTGATAAACTACCCTATTCATTGGAGGATGTTATGCCAAAATACTATGGCTGTCCGTGTGAGGGCTGCGGCAAGCCCCTCACACTTCAGGATGACATCGTGGTCTGCCCCGACTGCGGCGCGCCTTATCACCGCGTTTGCTACGAGAAGCTGGGCCAGTGCATCCACCGCCCCGCCCACGCCGCCGGCTACGAGTGGAAGTTCCCCTACGAGGAGAGCCAGCTCCGCACCTGTCCGTCCTGCGGCGAGCGCACCCTGCGGGACGAGGAGACCTGCCGCTGCTGCGGTGCTGTGCTTCCCCCCGAGGGGCAGGAGCCTCCTTCTTCCCACGGCAGCGATGAAGAGACTTTCGACTACTCCCAGATGTACCGTCAGTTCGGCACTTCCGCCGACCCGGAGAAGGAGTTTTTTGAGGACGCCTTCGGCAAAGAGGCCAAGATGGACGGCATCGCCCGTCAGGACTGGCTGGACTATATCGGCCCCGCCGCCCCCGCTTACCTCGCCGCTTACAGCCGGATGCAGCTCCAGAAGAGCAAGGTATCCATGAGCTTTTCGGCTCTGCTGTTCGGCCCCTTCTACTTCTTCTACCGCAAGGCGTGGAAGCCGGCCTTCGGCTTTCTGGCCGCTGAACTTCTGCTGGCAGCGCCCACCTTTATCGAGATGCTGCAGCTCTCCGGCAGCGCCCTCGCCCCCGCCATGAGCGCTTCCGCTCTGACGGTATTTGCCCGGGTCTGCTCTGTCCTCAGCTTCGTGCTGATGCTGGTGCGCGGTATGTACGGCAAGTGGCTCTACCGCAAAAGCGCCGCCGACCACATCCGCCGCATCCAGTCCGAGTTCCCCGACGCCCAGCAGCGTCAGGCCGTGCTCCGCGCCCAGGGTGGCGTCAGCCTTGGGGCCGTGCTGCTGTGTATGCTGCTGCTGATGGTGGGGGGCAGCGCCTTTACCCTGCTGCTGGGCCCCGATCTGCAGGCTCTGCTTACTGCTCTTGCCGGCTGAGGCACCCTCAGCCGAGACTATAAACCAAAGGAGTCTGAATCATGAAAAAGATCACCAAGGCGGTCATTCCGGCAGCGGGTCTTGGCACCCGGGTGCTGCCCGCCACCAAGGCGATGCCCAAAGGAATGCTCCCCCTCGTGGACAAACCCGCCATCCAGTATCTGGTGGAGGAGGCTGTCCGTTCCGGCATCACCGACATCCTTATCATCGTGAGCCGCAATCAGGACATCATCCAGGACCACTTTGACCGCAGCCCTGAGCTGGAAGCAAAACTTGCCGCTCCCGGCAAGGAGAAGATGCTGGAAGAGTGCCTCGGCATCTCCAATCTGGCCAACATCTTCTTCGTCCGCCAGCAGCAGACCCTCGGCCTCGGCCACGCTGTCAGCATGGCCAAGCCCTTCACCGGCGACGACCCCTTCGTGGTCATCTACGGTGACGATGTCATCTGGGGCGAGGACCCGGTCTGCGCCCAGCTCATCCGTGCCTACGAGGAGTTCGGCCGTCCGGCTGCCGGCGTGTCCGCCGTGCCTTGGGCCGACGTGAGCCGTTATTGCAGCCTCAAGACCACCCCCATCCATGACAATTACTTCTTTGTGGATGACATGATCGAGAAGCCCAAGAAGGGTCAGGAGTTCAGCAACTACTCCATTCTGGGCCGTGTGCTGCTGACCCCAGAGATCTATGACATCCTCGCCAGGACCAAACCCGGTGCCGGCGGCGAGATCCAGCTGACCGACGCCATGGCCGAGTATGCCCGCAGCTACGGCGGCATGACGGCTGTGGAGTTCACCGGCAAGCACTACGACATGGGCAACAAGCTCAAGGTCGCTGAGGCACAGGTGGAGCTGGCCCTGCAGCACCCCGAGATCGGCGAGGCGTTCCGCGCCTACCTGAAAGAGTTCTGCAAGACGCTGTAACTTATCCAGCGCAAAGAGCTTCGGGAGATCCCGAAGCTCTTTTCTATGCCTCTGAATGACGACCAAAAAGCGCCCTCACCTTGTCATCGGTGAGGGCGCTTTGCTGATCGCTGATTATTTTGATTGGGTTGATTATCTCAGATTAGTCGCTGACGTAGGGCATCAGAGCAACGTGACGAGCACGCTTGATAGCCACGGTCAGTGCGCGCTGATGGAAAGCGCAGGTGCCGGTAACACGGCGGGGAATGATCTTTGCACGCTCAGAGACGTACTTACGCAGACGGGGAACGTCCTTGTAATCGATGGTGTCGATGCGATCGACACAGAAGCTGCAAACCTTCTTGCGGCCGCGACGCATGGGGCGTGCGGGACGAGAGCCTTCGGTTCTTTCAAAAGCCATTGCTTATTACCTCCTGTTGGATTTTTACGGTTAAAACACCGGTTCGGGAATCAGAACGGCAGGTCGTCGCTGTCGTCGATGACGGCGAAGTCATCTGCATTGCCGGCGGAATAGCTGGGAGCTGCCTCCACAGCAGCCGGACGGGCAGGGGCTGCGTTCTGGTAGGACGGAGCAGCATTCTGATAGCTGCCGCCGCCCTGATTGCTGCCATTCGATTTGGAGCCAGCAAAGTTGACGTTGTTTGCCACGACCTCCACAGCGGTGCGGTTGTTTCCGTTCTTGTCCTGATACTGGCGGGTCTGGAGACTGCCTTCGATGGCGATCAGACTGCCCTTCTGGAAATACTTGGAGACGAACTCTGCCTGCTGGCGCCATGCGACGATGTCGATGAAATCGGCCTGACGCTGCTCGCCCTGACGGGCAAAGTTGCGGTCACACGCAATGCGGAAGCTGCACACATTGGTGCCGCTCTGGGTGGTGCGAAGCTCGGGATCCGCCACGAGGCGGCCCATGATCGCTACAACATTCAACATAATACGGACTCCTTTTTCGTCACGAAAAGATTACTCCTCGTGGGCAACGATCAGGCTGCGCATAACGCCCTCAGTGATCTTGTACACACGGTCGAGCTCAGCGGGGAAGCTGGGGTCAGCAGTGAAGTTGATCACGGTGTAGACGCCTTCCTCCTCATCGTTGATGGGGTAGGCCAGACGGCGCTTGCCCCACTCATCGATGGAATCGATGGTACCGTTAGCCTCGATCAGGGACTTGAACTTACCGATGAGAGCGGAAGAAGCCTCCTCGTCGAGAGCAGCGCTGGTAATCAGCATGGTTTCGTACTTTGCCATTTTGTAGCACCTCCTTTTGGACTTAAGGGCCTCAAGAATATGAGGCCAAGGGTACACAGCCAGCGCGGCGTCGCGCGGACTGTGCGGCGTGTCTGTTCAGACAGCAATTTATTATAGCAAGCCCCGCAAAAATTGTCAAGCCCTCCCGCAGGATTTTTTTCGTATTTTTGAGCGCATGACAGCAAAATCTCCCTCATCATTCTTTTTATGCTTTTCCAGTATATCCGTCATATCTCTTTTACATGGCGTTCTTGGCCGTTTCTGAGGCGGTTTTCCTTTGCATTTCGTCGAAAGATGGACTATAATAAAGGATGTTCTTCTCCCCTTCTGTCTTTGTGCGCGGCGCATGGCAGGGCTTACGGGGGAGCGAAACGACTGCTAACGTCAAAGGAAGGATCATTTATGTATTCCATTTTTCGGAATCTCGCCCTCATCCTCATCAGCGCCAAGTTCTTCGCGCTGCTCGCCCGCAAATGCCGGGCGCCGCAGGTGGTGGGTGAGATCATCGCGGGCCTCGTCATCGGGCCCTGTCTGCTGAACCTCGTCCAGCCCAGCGACTCCATCGCCATCTTCGCCGAGATCGGCGTCGTACTGCTGATGTTCACCACCGGCCTCGGCACCAACCTTCAGGAGCTGATGCGGGCCGGCCCCATCGCCACCCTCATCGCCTGCGTGGGCGTGGCCGTGCCTCTGGCGGGCGGCACCCTGCTCTACAGCCTGTTCTACGGCTTCTCGGCGCTGGGCAGCCCGGAGTTTTATCGGGCGCTCTTCATCGGCACCATCATGACGGCCACCAGCGTCTCCATCACCGTGGCCACCCTGCAGGAGCTGGGCAAGCTCAAGAGCTTCCTCGGCACCACCATCGTCAGCGCAGCCGTCATTGATGATGTCATCGGCATCGTGGTGCTCACCTGTGTGCTGGGTGCCAGCGGCGGCACAGACACCAGCCTCGTTGATGTGCTGATGGACACCGTCCTCTTCTTCATCGCAGCCATCGTCATCGGCCTCATCATCCACAAGGCCATGCTCTGGCTGGACCATCGCAACCCCCACACCCAGCGTATCACCATCGTCAGCCTCGCCTTCTGCTTTGCCATGGCCTACATCGCGGAGCAGTACTTCGGCATCGCGGACATCACGGGCGCTTACATTGCCGGCATCGTGCTCTGCTCCCTTGAGGATGCGTCCTACATCGAGCGCCGGGTGGACATCAGCAGCTACACCCTCTTCGCCCCCGTCTTCTTCGCCAGCATCGGCCTGAAGACCGACATCAGCGGCCTGACACCCACCATCCTGCTGTTCAGTGCCTGCTTCGTGGCCGTCGCCCTGCTCACCAAGATCATCGGCTGCGGCCTCGCCGCGAAGGCCTGCCGCTTCAACTGGTCGGACTCCCTCAAAGTGGGCGTCGGCATGATGACCCGCGGCGAAGTGGCCCTCATCGTGGCCCAGAAGGGCCTCGGCGTGGGGGTGGTGGACCCTGTCTACTTCACCGCTGTCATCCTGCTCATCGTCGTGTCCTCTATCGTGACGCCGCTGGCGCTGAAGGGGCTGTTTGCGAAGGGTTAAGCCCTGAGCGAAAGCCTCTCAGCCCTCTCAGGCGCTTCGCGCCAGCTCCCCCAAAGGGGGAGCCACTGGCGTACCGGTGAGGCCCATGCGGGACGAGCAAAGCTTACTCTATCCGAAAACAGTAGTGCCCTGCTACAGAGATTCACAACAGCTTGACAAGGGATATTGTCCCGAAGCTGCTGCCCTCTGTAGCAGGGCACTATATTTTATGCCAAATTGAGCTTCCAGCGGTCAGCGCAGAGTTGCCCGACCTGCCAAAGGCTCTCCCTCTGGGAGAGCTGTCACCGAAGGTGACTGAGAGGGCTACGCGCTAGATCCCTCAAACGACCTGAATGCGGCCTGCACCGTAGGGATTCTCGTAGTTCAGCAGGTAGCCCGGATAGCTTGCCAGCGGGCTGTTGGCACTGCTCAGAACAGGCATATCGTTCACAGCGTCGAAGATCATGGCGTAGGTGGACATGACGAGGTAGTCCTCAGAGACATAGTCCTTGATGAGCTCTGCGCCGTCGAACATGGCGAAGCCATCGCCCAGATTGCGCAGGGTGTAGTTCATGCCGGCCAGCGCATAGGTGCGGTTCAGGTCCAGCGGCTCGTAAGCGCCGGTCTTCTTGTTGTAGATGCGCACGTTCTGGACGCGGGGCGTGCCGGTGGCGCTGCCCATCCAGACATTCTTGTCGTCGGTGAGGACGGTGTTGGGGATGTCGGTGTGGATCTCGTAGGTCGCACCGGCAACATGCAGGAAGCCGCCGTTCTCCTTGCCCTCCGGGCCGACGAAGCGGGCGCCGAACTCCAGAGCATCCTGGATCTGCTTGCCGGTAACAGACATCAGGCAGGCCACGTTGCCGAAGGGGCTGACCTGCTTGCAGGTCTTGAAGGTCCACTTGCCGGCGTCCACATCGGTGCGGATGCCGCCGCCGTTCATCATAGCGATGTCGCAGTCCAGCTGCTCGATCTCGTTGAAGTAAGTATAGATGCCGTCAGCCACGAAGTCGCCGAGGTTGGTCTCGCCCGTACGGATGCGGCGCTTGCCGGTAGCAGGGTCGTTGATGTAGAATTTGATGTCCGTGGTGGCGATCTGCTCGCCCAGCATAGCGTCCACATCGTTGATCCAGGCTTCTGCGGTAGCGGCCACAGCGGCGTCGGAGACATCAGCGGTGGAGATGAGCTCGGTGGTGATCGCGCCGTCTTCGGCGATGGTCATCTTACCGACGTTTGCCAGATAAGAGCCGGTCTGGGTCAGGGTGACAGCCTTGCCGGCTGCATCGTAGACCTGCTTGTTCTCCATGACGGTGTGAGAGTGGCCGTCGATGAAGGCGTCAAAGCCGGTGGTGTTGGCAATGACTTCCTCACTGGTCCAGGGAGAGGAGGACGGGTCAACGCCCAGATGGCCCAGACCGATGATGATGTCTGCGCCCAGGGTCTTGGCCTTGTCGATGGCCTTCTGGACGGCGTCGTACAGCTTCCTGCCGTCGTCACCGCCCAGGATGTCGTAGATGTACTTGGTCTGCTTGGCGTTCATGAAGTAAGCAGGAGTGGACTTGGTGAAGGACTCGGGGGTCGTGATGCCCACGAATGCGATCCACTTGCCGCCTGCGGGGAACAGCTTGACAGCGGGCAGAACGCGCAGGCCGGTGCGCAGATCCACCCAGTTGCAGGAGACATAGGGGAAGTCCGCTTCCTTGATGATGGCCTTTGCGCGGGCCATGCCGTAGTCGAACTCGTGGTTGCCCAGAGTAGCGATGTCGTAGCCAGCCTCGTTCATCAGCTCGATGATGGTAGCGCCGTTGTCCATGGAGCCGTAGGCAGTACCCTGAATATGGTCGCCAGCGTCCACCAGCAGGACGGGCTTGCCCTCATCCACGTAGCCCTGCTTCATGGCAGCGATCGCGGCATAGGTCAGTTTGGGAGACTTGTTGTCGATGTAGGTGTGGACATCGTTGGTGTACAGGATGGTGACAGCGGCATCCTTGCCCGTCAGGAAACCGGCCGAAGCCTGAGGAACGGCAGCAGCCATGGCGGAGGCAGCGGCGGTGACACCGGCAGCCTTCAGGAAATTGCGGCGAGAAATAAAGTGTTTCACGAAAAAGGACCTCCTTTATGTTCCAGACCAGTTTTTGCGGCACAGCCTCTCTTCCGCTGTGCCGCATTCTTTGTTTTAAGCTTACCACAGAACCGCCGAAAGAGCAAGCACAAAGATGGTCATTCTGCATAATAGTTTTCTTTATGAGTACGACTTTTTATGAAATCTCGCGCAAATCAGCACAAAAGACCGGGCCGCTGCTTCCTGCCTCAGGCTTGCAGCGACCCGGTCTTCCGGTTATGGAGGGCTCAAAAATGGAGTGTTATTGTCAGATCGCGTGATACTGGCGCAGGAACTTCTCGAGGTCGGTGCCTTCGATTTTCTTCAGCGCCTCCTTCAGGGCGATGCGGCCCATAAGGGGCAGCTCCATGTCCGTGAGCTTCCGGCCATCCCGCAGCTTCACCGAGGCATCCACCAGCGCCCGGACGTCATAGGTGCTGCCCCAGACCTCCGGCACGCCCCGGTCGATGTTCAGCAGCCGGTACACGGCCTCCATGCCGGTGCGCATGGAGTATTCGGTGGTAAAGATGGTGTCCCGGCCGGTCTCGGCGAACTGGCCGAGGAAGGCAAAGTTCACCGCATCCTTCGGCACGATGTCGGGGCGGTCGCCCTTCGCGCGGGGCATGAAGAAGGCGTCGATATAGGGCATCATGACCGGCACGGTGTTGGCGCTGTGCTCGGCAAGCTCTGCGATGTCCTCCACCGGCACGCCCAGATGGTAGAGCCACTCCATGCAGATCTCCCGGCCCGTGCAGTCCCGCATGGGCTTTTTGACGTAATCGCCGGGCTTATCGCTGAACAGGCCGTACACCCAGACGCAGAGCTGGTCTTTGGGCTGTGCGCGGAACTGCTGCTGCCGGTTCAGGGTCCAGCTCATGAGCCACTTGGAGTCCTTCACCGTGACGATGCCGCCGGTGACGGTGCGGCCGCTGAAGGGGTCGCGCTTGCAGATCTTTTGGATATACCGGGGGATCTTCTCATCCAGCGTCGTGATGGTGGCGCTTTCCCAGTTGGTCAGCTCCGGCTGGCTGCAGAACTTTTCCGGGTGGCCGAAGGAGTCGTCCAGCGCGGCGATGCGCTTCCAGAGGTCCCAGCCGTTGCCCGGCTTGATGGCGGGGTCGAAGCCCGTGGCCTTGTTCTGTGCGCCGACGGTGCAGCTCTCCACACAGCCGCCGTTGGTGATAAAGAGCAGGTCGTCCTCGGTGAGGTCGATGGTCTCCACCGCGCCCTTGTGGTCTACCGTGATGCCCGCCGCCTGCTTTTTGCCCGGCTCGAGGCTGAACTGGACGTCCACGACCTTTGTGTCGTAGTAGAACTGGACGCCGTGGTCTTTCAGGTAGGTGACCATGGGCAGGATGATGGACTCATACTGGTTATACCGGGTGAAGCGGAGGGCCGTGAAGTCGGGCAGACCGCCGATGTGGTGGATATACCGCTTGAGGTAGAGCTTCATCTCCAGGGCGCTGTGCCAGTTCTCAAAGGCGAACATGGTGCGCCAGTAGAGCCAGAAGTTGGAGTTGAGCACCTCATCGTCAAAAAAGTCGGTGATCTTTTTGTCCTCAAGCTGCTCGTCGGGGGTGAAGAAGAGCTTCATGATCTCCATGGCTCCCTTATCCGACAGGCCGAACTTGCCGTCGGTGTGGGCGTCCTCGCCCCGGTTCACGGTAGCGCGGCAGAGGGAGTAGTTGGGGTCGGCCTTGTTCAGCCAGTAATACTCGTCCAGCACACTGGCTCCCTCCGTTTCCAGCGAAGGGATGGAGCGGAGCAGATCCCACATGACCTCGAAGTGGTTGTCCATCTCACGGCCGCCCCGCATCACATAGCCCACGTCGTACTTGTAGCCGTCGCAGGCACCGCCGGGCAGGGGGTCTTTTTCAAAAACGTGTACCCTCTCCCCCTTCATCTGGCCATCCCGCACCAGATAGCAGGCTGCCGTCAGGGCCGCCAGGCCGCTGCCGATGATATAAGCCGATTTGCGGTCCACGCCTTCGGGCTTGCGGGGCCGCGCAAAGGCTTCGTAATTGCCACTGGAATAATACATAGACGTGACCTCCATTTTATTCTGTGCCGGCAGCACGTTCGGCCCCGGCTTGTTTGGTTCTGGCATCAGTATACCCCGCCGCTTCCCGCCCTACAACAAACAAAACCGCCCAACTGCCGCAATTTTTGGCAAATGGGCAGGTTTGCATAAAAAATCCGCCCCCGGCGTACCGGAGACGGATAAAAAGTTTTATGATGACTCAGAATGTCAGCCGCATCTGATGCCAGACCACATCGCCGTGGGTGGAGACGGAAACGCCCTCATCCACGAAGCCGAACTGCGCATAAAAGCCGATGAGCCGTTCCTTGCAGGTGAGCACGATGCCCTTGCGCCCGGCGGCCTTCGCGTCGGCGCAGACCTGACGCAGAACACGGGACGCACAGCCTTCGTGCCGATGGGCCGGAGCGGTGACAACGCTGAATATCATCTGCCACCCACCCTTCGGCGTGTGGAGATGGGGGTCATCGTACATCTCATCGGTGAGGTCGGGCATATCGGTGACGAAGCCGTTGACGAAAGCTTTCACCTCGCCGCCCTCGTCCAGCAGCCAGAAACAGTCCGGGTAGACGGCCACACGCCCGGCGATGCTCTGCCGGGACGCACCCTCAGCGGGCGGGTAGGACGCAGCTTCGATGTCGGCCAGTGTGTCCACATCAGCGGGCAGTGCATGACGGATGCTCATGCTCTCCCCTCCTCAGGCTTTGGCGGCGGGAGCCACTTCAAAGTCGATCTTGCCCAGATTGACGTCGGCGCGGACGATGGTGATCATCATCTTGTCGCCGAGGCTCCAGGTCTTGCCGGAAGCGGGGTCGGTCAGGCGGACGCCCTCGGTCAGGCTGGTGCCGGAGGGAGTCAGGCTGGAAGCAGGCACAAAGCCCTCCACGCCGTTGTCCAGCTCGATGAAGAGGCCGCGCTGGGTCACGCCGGAGATGGTGCCCTCGTAGCACTCGCCCAGATGGCGGCGGGCATACTCGGCCTTATAGCAGTCCTCAGCCTTCCGCTCGATCTGCATGGCGATGACCTCACGCTCGCTGGACTGCTTGGAGGCGCGCTCTGCGAAATCGGTGTAGCGGAGGATCATGGTCTCCTTCTCGGTACCCTTGAGCATATCGGTCATGATGCGATGGATGGCCAGGTCGGGGTAACGGCGGATAGGGCTGGTGAAGTGGGCGTAATCCTTCAGCACCAGACCGTAGTGGCCCTTGGGCTTCTCTTCGTAGAGAGCCTTGGACATGCAGCGGAGCATACCGGTGTTGATGATCTGCTCATAGGGGGTGCCGCGCACACCCTCGAGGATGGCGCTCAGCTCCTTGGGAGTGGGAACGTCCTTGGCGAAGTGGTCATTGATGCCGCAGGCCTGCAGCAGAGTGTGCAGACGCTCCAGCTTCTCGGCGTTGGGCTCTTCATGGACGCGGTAGACGAAGGGGATCTGCTTGACGCGGGCAAAGTGGGCAGCGCACTGGTTGGCCAGCAGCATGAACTCCTCGATCATGCTCTCGCTCTCGCCGGAAGTGCGCTTCTTGACGTCGATACAGCGGCCATTCTCGTCGAGGATGAGCTTGACTTCGCCGCTCTCGATGTCCATGCAGCCGCGCTCCTTGCGCAGACGGGCGCGGTGGCCGTACAGCTCCTTCATAGCGGGCAGCTGGTCGATGACGTCGGCATACTTTGCCTTGATCTCGGCGTCGGCCGTACCGGCCAGCAGAGCGTTGATCTCGGAGTAGACACCCTTGACGCGGCTGCGGATGATGGACTTGACAAAGCGGTAATCCGTCAGATTACCCTCCTTGTCCAGACGCATCAGGCAGGAGAAAGCCAGACGCAGCTCATTCTCGTTCAGGCTGCAGATGCCGTTGGACAGGGCCTTGGGCAGCATCGGAACGACCTGATCTGCATAATAGACGCTGGTTGCGCGGCTGAACGCCTCGTTGTCCAGCTCGGTGCCGGGCTTGACGTAGTTGGAGACGTCGGCGATGTGGACGCCCAGCTCAAAACCGCCGTCAGAGGTGCGGGTCAGGCTGATAGCATCGTCGATGTCCTTGGTCTCGGCACTGTCGATGGTGAAGATGGGCAGGGCGCGCAGGTCCATGCGGCCCTCGCAGTCCTTCTCGGAGACCTCTGCGCCCTCGAACTTCTTGGCCTCATCCCGCACTTTATCCGGGAAGCGGGTGCGGATGTCCTTTGCGTAAAGCAGAGCCTTGGCACAGCGCTTGGCCTCGTCGGAGCTGCCGAAGCGCATGGCGACGCCCACGCGGTGGTCTTCCTGACGGTTGCCGCGGTTCAGGATCTCGACGGCTACCTTGTCGCCGTCCTTTGCGCCGCCCTCGCAGTCGCGGGCCAGCGGCATGGTGATGGCCGGGCAGTCGTCCGGCACGAAGCGCAGACGGCCCTCGACCCGGCGCACAGTGCCGACCAGGTCGTTTTTCTCGGTCAGGATGGCGAGGATCGCACCCTCGTCGCTGCCCTCCACACGGGGATGCTCGAACTTCTCCACCAGCACGTCGTCGCCGGGCATTGCGCCCTTGGTGAAGCGGCCGGGGATGAAGATGTCGCTGGTGCCGTCCTCCAGCATGACGAAGGCAAAGTTCTTGCCCAGCTTGACCACCTTGCACAGCAGAGCCTTGTCGGCACGGCCGGAGCGGACGGTAAAGAACACGCCCTGACGCTGGCAGACGACAGCCTCTCGCACCAGTTCGTCCAGAGCTTCCATCACCTTGCGGTCTGCGCCGCGCTCGCCGCCGAACTTCTGCTTCAGCTCTTTGACGGTGCAGGGCTGGTTCTGGATGGCGTGTTCGATTTTATCGCGCATTGACATAAATTTTCTTTCTCCTTAACTACCATAGCCCGCCCTCCACCGGGGCGCGGCTTCTTCCCTCTTATCTCTTTTTATAACAATATATAGACACAAAAACAGCCCCGCTTTCATCACGGGGCTGCGGGCGCATACTCAGGCCAGACGGCTTGCGAACACGCAGGCCAGGATGGCCACCACAAAGAAGATGATACCGGCGATGCGGGTCACCTTTGCCAGCATCTGGTCCGCAGGGGTCAGACGGGCGTTGTTTGCGCCGTAAGCGCTGCCGTTGATGACACCAGCCAGACCCTGACCGTGGGTATGCTGCATCAGGGTGAGGGCAAAGATGACCACCGAGACGACGAGCAGAATGACGCCGCCGACGATTTCAATGACTGCCATGGATGAAAACGCTCCTTTTATTGTTAAATTTGGATAACAAACATACAAATACAAGTATATAGTAACATACCTCGGCCAAAAAAGCAAGCAGAAAAGCAAAACCATTCACTCCCCGGCGCTCAGTGCGTCGCACAGGCGGGCAAAGACGGCTGCGCTGGACACCTCCGGCTCTGTCTGGGCGTCCTGCATCACCACGATGGTCCAGCGGGGCTTTTCTGCCGGGTAAAAACCGGCGAACCAGTAATTTTTCAGCTCTTCGCCGTCCCGGAACTGACCGGTCTGGGCGGTGCCGGTCTTTCCGGCGGCAGTCCCCTCGGAGGGGGCGGCCTGCCGGCCCGTTCCCTCTGCCACGACGCCCGCCAGCAACTCCTGCAGTTTTTCCGCCGTCTGCTCCGCGAACACCCGCTGGGACGAGCTATGTGCCAGCGGCGTGAGCTCTTCGCCCGTCGTCTCGTCCACGGTACACTCCACGAAAAGCGGGGTGTGATAGACGCCGCCCGCCGCAATGGTGTTCATCATCCCGGCCACCTGTAAGGGCGTCGCCAGAAGCTCCCCCTGTCCGAAGCAGAAGTTGGCAAACTGTCCCTCGTTTTCGAGTGTCTCTGCTTCGGGCAGAACGCCAGAAGCCGATCGGAGACCGCCTGCAATGTCCTGCCCCTTCCCGAAGCCCAGCGCTGCCGCCATCTGCCGGACACGCTCCGGCCCCAATTCCCGCCCCAGCTCGATAAAGTAGCCGTTGCAGCTCTTTTCCAGAGCGCCGTCCAGCCCCACGAGGCCGTGAGGTACGCTTCCGGCACAGCGGTAGACCTGACTGTTCAGGGCGTCGTAGCCGGGACACTCCCGGGTGAAGTCCCCTTCTCCTGCTTCCAGCGCCGCTGCGGCCAGCACCGGCTTGAAGACCGAGCCCACCGCATAGGCCGAAAAAGCACGGTTCAGAAGCGGGCTGTCCGGAGCCGTCAGACTCTCGCCCACATTGGCCGCATCAAAACCCGGCAGGCTGACACAGGCCCGCACCTTGCCGCTGCTTACATCTATAATAAGGATGCACCCGGCGGCCATGCTCTCCGCCGCCACCCCTTCTGCGGCCCTCTGGATGCTGCGGGAGAGGGTCAGCCGCACACCCTGCGGGGCAGAGTCTGCTTTTTCTAAAATCGGCTCACTGCCCCGCCGCAGCCGTCCCTGCGCTGTGACCGCACAGTACAGAGTATCCCGCTCTCCGGTGTAAAGGACATCGTCCAGCGCAGCCTCAAGGCCCGCTGCGCCGTGGCCCTCGCTGTCCAGATAGCCGATGAGCTGTTCTGCCAGCGGGGCAGCGGCATACCGCCGGGGAACGGCATAGCACCGCACGCCCAGCCCGCTTACATCCTGCACCACGTCCAGCAGAAAGGGCCGGGAAGTATTCCGCTCACGGTAGAGCACCGCCTGTCCGTCGGCGTCCGCATAGGGGTAGAGCCGCGCGTAGCTGCCCTCACCCGGGAAGCAGAGGGCCAGCCACTGCTCCGAAAGCCCCGTCAGCGGCAGACCGTCGCAGTCGTAAAAGTTTCCCCGCGCCGCAGGCAGGCGGAGGACCGCTTCGCTCTGCGCCGCCGCCCGCACGGCGTAGTCCGTGTTCGAGCAGAGCCAGTATAACCTGCAGACCACCGCCGCAAACCCCAGCAGCAGCGCCCCGTACAGCGCAAGCACTCTTCGGCCCGACATAAAAAGCCCCCCTTCCCTGCCCGGTAGTATGGGCAGAAAAGAGGGACGATACACAAAAGAGGCAGAGCCTCCGAAGAAGCTCTGCCCCAGATACTGAAACAGTATGCGCGTTTTTGGGAAAGGCTGCGGCTTAGTACATGCCGCCTTTCCAAGCCACACTTTTGGAGCCGAATCACGAATATCGGAAAACGTAGACTTTTGTAGAATTATCAAGGCCACAAGCCGATTTTTCCAGATTCTCCGTTTTTGCACGATCCACGCTTTTCTACGCAAATCTACGCCACTTACCGGGTGATTGGCGTAAGTTTTGGCGTAAGCAATTCCGCTTCATGCGTCGAAAATCACAGGTTGCCGGCGATCTGTTCAAAGGCTCTTTCAACCGATTCAAAGCTGCTGTGCGTGTAGACATCCAACGTCACACTGGCATTGGAGTGTCCCATCAGGTATTGCAGGCTTTTTACATCCAGCCCGGCCTGCTGAACATTGGTGCAGAAGGTGTGTCGCAGCACATGAGGTGTAATGCGCGGAACAGGTTTGCTGTACGCCTTCTCAAACTTTCCCTGCACGCCACGCATATAGTTTTCCAAGTGCATTGCCACCTTCGGCATTCCGGACTTGTCCAGAAAGAGGAATCCGCTGCAACCATCCACCAGCGCTTCCACTTTCGTGGACGCTCTGGCTTTTACTACACGCCGCAACGCTGCTCGAACGGTATCCGTCATGGGAACATTGCGGATACCGCTTTTTGTTTTCGGCGGTGTGACAAAGTAGGGCTTTTCAGCCGTCCGGCAAAGCTGCCGCCGGACATGGATGCAGTGCCGTTCAAAGTCGATATCTGCTCGTGTCAGGCCATACAACTCACTCACACGCAAGCCGGTTTCCATAAGAATGACGATATCATCATAATAGTTGCCGCCATAGTCTTGAACGAATTGCAGATATTTCTCCTGCTGTTCTCTGGTCAGGGCATTGCGCACATAAGCGTCCTTCGGCACAACGTCCGACAGCTTGAACTTAAATGGATTCTTGCGGATAATGTCATCCTCCACCGCCATCTCAAACGCCGGTCTGACAACGCTTTGCAGGATTCCTATGGTGTTTTGCTTGAAACCGCTGTCATGCAGAAACACGAACCAGCCTTTCGCATCGGACAATTTTACCGTTTTGATGGCTTTTTGCCCGAAAGGGTCCGTACGAATCCGCTTGACCGCTGTGTTGTACGACCGAAGTGAATTGGGCTTCAACCCACGTTTCAGGTTCATATAGCGGTCAACCAGATCAGCCACCGTCATCTCTCCGGCGGCGTAGTCGATGCCGTCTGCCAGATCGCGCCACAGTTCTTCCTCTTTTTTCCGCAGCTCTGTCAGGGATTTAGCGTAAATACGACGCCGTTTCTTGTGGATATCGGTATAACGATAGTCGTAGGTGCCGTTTGCTCTCTGGCTTTCGCCATCCTTCAAAACACGGCCCTTGCTATCCTTGCGCTTTTCAGGCATTTAGAAACTCCTTTCTGTGAAAAGCGCATCTATAAGGTCAGTGTCAGTATAACACATCAACCATGCGATTTCCACCCGCAGCGAATGAGAAAAGGACGGTTTCACATTTGCAGCCTTTGGCAACCTCTCAAATGGAATATGCTTGCTCGACAAAGCAATCGAACAGGCGACGTTTGATCAGACGCTTGTTTCCCACCCAGAGGACGAATTTGCATTTATCCTCATTCGTGATTTCACGCAGCTTGTTGATGCCAATGCCGGAGTAAGCCGCAGCTTCTTCCAGCGTTAAATTGCTCTTTTCCCAAATCGGAACTTGTCGGGACTTAGTCCCTTCATCTTGCTGACGCAAGACCGTTCCGTCGCTTGAAGTCCCCACCGGGGACTTCATTGCTTCGCAAACGCGAACCTCTTTCATAGGCAGACCTCCAATTCCTTGTAACCGAACGCCTGTAACCGGGCAGGAAAACTCTCTTTTTCTGCACACAGGGCATTCGATGGGCTTTATACTTTTTCTTATCTTTTTAAGGTTACATGGTTACAGAAAGTGGAAAATGCAGCAGTCATGCGGCTTTTGCGCTGTAACTGCTGCGTAACCGAATCTGTAACTGACCGTGTAACCGCTGTCCATCAGAAGGGAAATCCCAGTTGCTGGGCTTCTGCATCTGTTATTTCGGAGAAATTTTCAGCCCCGGTTTCGGGGCTGGTTACGCGCTCCCAGCCTTTCTGGACGCCGTACTTCGGGTAACGCTTAGCGGTCTTATGAGCCTGCCAGCCTTGGATATCGCCGCGCGAAATACCCGTGTTCATGATCTCGCAGATAGCACGGGTCTCCCACTCTGCCGGAATGTTGGTGTTGCCCAGCGCCTCCGCATAGAGCTGCTTGGAACACACCCGTTCACCCGTGTAGTCCTCCAAAAAGGCATAGATCATGCCAGCCTGTGCATCCTCCTGCATGAAGTCCTGCTGGTGAGCTTGCAGCGTTTCCTGCATTGCGGGGCTGAACGCCAGCTTATAGTCGCCGCTGTTGTAGATGGTCATGGCTTCTGCCCAGAGCTGGTCGATATAGGCACGGGATTCCTCCTCGTTGTCCAGAATGTGGACTTCAGCCAGCTCTGCATCCACCGGGACAGGGATGAAACGGCGGTTGCCTGTGCGGTCACGGGGCAAAAAATCCTGCCGGTTGGTCGTGCCAGCAAAGACGCACTGGCGCAAACGGTCGGCAGGATGGGTCTCGTAGGGGACTTTATAGGTCTCCTTCTGCTTACTGAGGAAACTCTTGATCTCCTCGATGCTCTTGGCATTGGCGGTGGCGATCATCTCCGACATTTCGATGATCCAGTGCCCCTGTAGCTTGCGATATACGTTGTCATCGTCCAGCCGCCGCAGGTCATCCGAGAACCACTCGTCCTTGACTGCCAGCAGCCGGAAGAAAGTGGACTTTCCCGGTCTCGCCTGTCGGCTCGGTCGGTGTTTCAAAATGCTTACAGCATTTTGAGGTCGCCACTGGCGACCCGCACCCTTGACCGCCCACCAGACAGAGCATGGTCTCAAATTTACATCCCGGCTGGAATACCCGCTTGATGGCTCCCAGCAGGAAGATCTTCATGGCTTCGCAAGTGTACTCGTCCTCCGCAGCACCGAGAAAATGGTGCAGGACGTGGGCTATCCGCTCCGTGCCGTCCCATTTCAGACCGTTCAGATAGTCCCGGATGGGGTGGTAGCGGTTCTCGTTTGCAACAATGCGGATAGCAGATTCGATTTTCTTCTCGCTGGAGATGCCGTATTTCTCCATCCTCCGCAGGATATACTTCATATCGGTGTCGTTCAGTGTCTTGCCGGAGCGGGGCCAGCCCACAGGCTTTACGATGTCAATGCGCTCACTTAACAAGTTCAGCCGGATGGCGTCGGCAAGCACATGGTCATTCTGCAAAATCGTGATGCAGTTCTGGATCGTCCGCTGTATTTCACCATTGGAGTGCTTGGCCAGCATCTCCTTCACATCCTCAATGGTTCGGGGAGTGCGTTCTTCGTTGACTTCTTTGCTCAATAAACATCACCTCGTGTTTCTGATTTCTCCGCAGTATGCTGCTCTCCGGATTTCCGCTGGGTCTGTTCGGTCTGCAAGCGGTTCAGCAGTTGCAGAACGGAATCCCGTGCTTTCTCCTTGACCTGCTCCTTGCCTTTCTGCCGGACTTCCGGCTTCAGGAGCTTCTCCTGCAAGCGGGCAGCGGTGGTCTGCATGGTCTTGAGGAACTTGTCCAGCACGGTGTCCAGATGTTTTGCGGTGTACTCCCTCGTGGCCTTGGGAGCCTTACGCTCCGGGGACAGCACCCATTTCTTCGTGTCCTCGATCATCCGCATATCTTCCTTGCGGGTCTCGGTGCGCACCACCTCCGTCACGACCTCCACCGCCTTGTCGTAGGCCGCAGCCGAAACTTCATCGATCATCGTTTCCATGTCGTTGACCTTGAGGATCAATTCGTCCAGCCTGTTCTGCTGGACGGCAAGCTGCTCCTTCTGCTTGGCAAGGATGAAGTCCTGCTTTTCCAGATACTTGCGGTTGCCGTACTCCGCTTCTTCCTCCAATTCCAGCCCATGCCGCTTAGCAATCTCGAACAGCATTTTCCGGCAGGCTGCATCAAAGGCGATCTTGCGGTTGTTGCGGCGGTTGAGGGGCTTGTCCGGGTCGGGCAGCTCGAAGCCCAGTGCTTCCAATGCCTTTTCCTGCTGGGGAGCAACCTCGCCGTACTTGTTCTCACAGTCGAACACATGGCGCTCGTGGATGTGGGGCGTGCTTTCATCCAGATGCAACGCCCAGTCCAGCACATGAACATGGTCGCCGAATTTGGCCTTGAACTCCTCAATGAACTCGGTAACGATGTTCAGCAAGTCCTCTGCCGAAGCGTGTTCATCCAGCGTTCCAAGCTGATAGATGGTTTCTTCCGGGCAGGTCTTGCGGCTGGACAGCAGGTCAGGAATGGAGCGGTTGCGTTCCGTGTGCCGAATCTTGGCGTTGCGCTCGTTCTGGCTTTCCACAAAGTTGGAATAGCGGCTCTCATAGAACTGCCATTCCACATCCGAGAAAGTCGCCCCCAGATCGTCCGGGTCTTGTGGGTCGAGAGCCGAACGGAAACCGTGGAAGCAGTCCCAGTAGATGTTGCCTTTGGCTCGTTCCGGGTCGATGTGCTCACTGTTGGCAAGGTTGAAACTCCGGTCATTGTGCTTGGGGTTATAGGTGCCGTGGGTCCCGGCTCGTCCGTTGTGTCGTGTCAGTTTCAGATAGACATCCCTCCGTTTCGACTTCTTGGCGTGGGAGAACGCAGCAGCGGAGCTGCTGGATCTGCCGCCGTTTTGCGCCAGATAATACCCAGTAGGATATGACGCACAGCATCATATCACTGGGCAAGGCGTTCCCCCTTGACTCCCTTCAACGGGCCATTTTGGCCCGTTGATTTTGGCAAGCTGGCGGGCAAAGATTTGCGAATCCCTGCCCGCAGCTCGTCCGGCTTTTTCAGTGGGCCACTTTGACCCACTGATTCTGTTACGGGTAGAATCAAGTGCCGGGTGGCGGCACCTGATTTTTACGGAGTGGGGGTGACGTGTTACAGAAAAACCGAAGTTTTCAAAATGATAACTCCGGTGGCTTCGTTACAGCTAAAATCAAGTTCCCAAAGTGGGAACTTGATTCAGCAAGGGCTACGAATCAAGTTACGGAAAGCGGAACTTGATTTCAGATGACAGCCCAAATTCCCACTGTGGGGATTTGGGAGTGAGCGATTAGGCGTTACGGTAAAGTGGTACTTCCCAAAATAGGAAGCACCACTTTACAGGATAGAAGCAGCATTCACTTTACGCTGGCGGTAGTCTTTCTGCCGACAGGCATTGCTGCAATATCTGGCATCTGCCCGGATCGGTAAGAACTGCTCCCCGCAGCAAGCGCAGGTGTAGGTTCCATGGTCGGCACGCTTTTTAAGGCTTTTCCGCAGATTCAGCATCTTGTGACCGCAGGTCTGGAAGCTGCAATATTTGCGGTTTCGGGTCTGGGTGTAGAGGACCTTGCGGCAGTATTCACACTGGATTCTGCGCACGCTGGGGTCACCATCAATGAAATATTCCATCAGAATATCCTGATTTTCACGTTCCCATTGTTCTGTTGTCATAGGCATCCTCCTTTGACTGTTACGGATATGTGCTGGTTACCAAAATGGGAACCACCACTTTTACACAATAAAGCGTTACGATTGTCTGGTTGGTGATCAAAATGATCACCAACTAAACCTTCTCTGTTATGGCTGAGTGGTAAGTTACGGTTTTCGTAACCCACCACTTTTCACCGTGGCTTGACAAAATGTCAAGTCGAGGTTAAGTGTAATACGAACAGAATCAATGTAGACATTTTGTCCACATTGATTTCTCCTGCCCCAACGAGTAGATAAACGTCCGTTTCGCCTCATGTGCTCATTTTGAACACATGAGGTGAGTGGATGGCAGTTGCCGTTCTCCCTGCATGGCTTTCCAGCCCTCTCTCGGCGGCGTTTTCCGGCTCTCCCTTGCGGGGTCATCGCCGGGTATCCCATGCAGACGGTCATGCGGTTTTCAAGGTGCGGTGCTGGATTTGGCAATAAAAAATCGCCACACAACAACCTGAACCTGACCACCCCTTCCGGGATGGCCTTGGTTCGGGTTTGCTATGTAGCGATAAGAAAGTCAAAAACTTGCTCCGGCTCCTCCGGGAGCCGAGCTGGAACTCTAAATAAATATGTTATATTAAATTGTTGGGATAGATTAGCACAGAAATCGAGTCGTGTCAACAAAAAGTTTTGAAAATACGATGCTTTCGGCAGTTTGCAAGAAAAATCGAGGGAAACCTTGGTAAAAAGAGAGAGAATGAGACAGCTCGTCCTGTTCGATATGATGTATCCAACAGCTTTCATTTTTGTGACAGGCATAGCACAAAAAGGCGGTCATCTGCACCCATGCAGACAGCCGCCTTTGGTTTTACGCTATATTCTGTTTTCTCAATCTCTGAAAATCTTATCCAGTTCCCTTTCCATGGTGCCCGCCTTGGCAAATTCCAGCGTATCCGCCTGACGGATATGGTGGGCGGTGATGCCGTGATCCTTTGCAAAGCCCAGAATGTAGCTGATGGCAATGCGATAGATGATCTCGGTGGGCGCAAGCCCATAGACCTGTTTAGCAAAGATATGTTCCAGCCGGGCGTTATCGTCCGGGAAGGCTTGCCGCATCTTCTCGCTGCGGTAGAGCCGCTTGACGATCTCCGTAATGTACAGGCCGGACTTCATGTAGGGGTCCAGGAAAGTCTTGCCGGGGTCATCGAAGCAGCCGCGGTTTTCCTGCTCCAGCAAGTCCACCATCTTTTTCACCACCCACTTTGGGGTGAAGATCTGGTTGGTTTTCTGGGGCGGGATGTAGTCGAAGATATCCTCGGTGCGGCTCTCGTCAAAGTAGTCTGCCAGCTTGATCTTCAGGTTCAGAAACTCCTTCACTGAATCGTCAAACACCACCGAGTCGAACAGGTGGCCTGCAAAGTGCTCCTCCTGTCCGGTGGCTTGGTTGATGTACAGTCCGCCGTCCCGCAAAAAGCGGAACTGTTCCAACGTGATGCTGGTGACCTCCTGAAAGACCTTGTCCGGGATGATCTGGTCAAAGTTCGCCAGCGTCACGGTCTCGTCGCCGTAGGCCATGAGGAAGGACGGGATGGTGCGGGAAAAGCCCCGGAGATGGTCACGGACGGTGTCCTCGTAGCCCTTTTTCTCCTGCTCCTTCTGGTTGGTCTCCACGGTGCGCACGATGGTCTGCTGCATTTCCTGCGCCGTCTGCTGGATGGTGGATTGCAGGTTTTCCATCAGAGCAGCGGTGCTCTGATGCTGCTTTGCATCAAACTCCCGGTTCACCTTCTGGCGCTGCTGGGCGGTGGTGCAGCTTTGCAGCTGCTGGGTACGCTTCTCTTCCAACTGGCTCTGGTCGATGCGGTAGTTGTCCACCACCTTGTTCACCGCCACGTCCATTTTGGCTTTGGCGGTGCTCTCAAACCGCTTTTGGTCGGACAGCTTCAGGTCCCGCCCATACTCCTGCTTTGCCTGCTCCACCATAGGGGTGATGATCTCCTTGGTGATGCTCTTTTTCAGGGGTTCCAGATGCTCTTCTTTGGCAGGAGCCGGGGCATCGGTCAGGTCTTGCAGGGCGGTGTCCAGCGCCGGGGTGCTCTCGTAAATTTTTGCCCCGAACACATCCGCTGCCTTGCCGATGACGTAGCCCTCGTCCAGATCCACCTCGCCCTTGTCGTTCAGGGAGAGGTCTGCGCCGGTGTCCGGGGTGATCTGGATGGGTTTTGCCTTGGCTTCGCTGATAGGCTGGAAGTTTTGCAGAATATCCAGCACCTCCTGCGGTGCGCTGAACACGTTGGAAATGTTCTGGAACAGGAAATTGCTCTGGAAGCCCATCCGCACCACTTCTTTCGACTTGATCTTCCGGGGGATACTGAGGACTTTTTCTGCATCCAGCGGGATCATCTCCCCTTCCTCGTCCTCGCCGATGACCGGGAAAAAGTTGAGCAGGGTCTGGATGTGCGCCTTGCGCTCCTCGGTGTCGCCCTTGCCGCTGGCGGTGTCCTGTGAAAGGTCGTTGGCGAACCGCTCGTAGATCAGCAGAGTGCGGGCAGGGTCAAAATCGAACACATAGGCGTTCTCTTTGCGGCGGAAGGTGCCGTTTTCGTGGAAGAGGCAGGGGTTCTGGGCACGGAACGCCGCCTGCATATACAGCGCCGGGCTTTTCAGGTTGGAGAGCATCAGCACCGCCGACCATTCCGGGATGGTGACACCGGTGGTGAGCTGCCCCACCGACAGGGTGATGGTCTTTTCGTGGTGGGCGATGGCGGCTTTTACCCGGTCAAAGCTCTTCTGGTTCTCGTCTGTGTCGTCCAGCTTGCCGTCACCGGCGGCAAGGATCACCTCATAGTCCCGGAACACCGGGTGCGCCTGCAGCTTTTTTGCCAGCGCTCTGGCACTATCCACCCGGTTCAGCAGCCAGAAGGTATGCTTCAGCTCTGCCCGCAGCTCCGGGGTGGAAAACGGAAACTTGTTCTGGGTGGTCATAGCATCCAGAAAGCGGTCTACCTCGGCATCGTGCTCAAAGCTGCCGCTGGGCTTCACCTTAAAGAACTCGTTCAGGTCAAAGGCAAATTCCTGCGTTTCGCCGTCGATCTCCACGCCCTGCCGGATCTCGTCCCGGATGATCTCGGACATCTGGTAGGTGTAGAGGTTGAGCATGGGGAGGTTTGCGTAGGGGTTCTGCTGCCCCGGTTCGCCCTGCCAGTTCCGCTTGGCGGCCTGCTCGTCGGCGTAGGTCCAGTTGAAGATGGCATCCCCGGCAAACTTGTCATTCGCCAGCGCCTTGAAGGGCGTACCGGACAGGTGCAGCGTGAACTTGCGGCGGATACGGTCAAAGGCAAGGTCGGTCTTGTAGGTATCCACGCCCTCGTGGGCTTCGTCGATGACCAGCACATCCCAGTTCAGCTCGGTCAGGTGGCGCAGCTTGTCGTACTCGCCACCGAAGTACTTGGAGCCTTTCATGTCCTGCAGGCTGACGAACTCAATGCGCTTATACAGTTCCTCGCCCTGTGCGGCAGCATCCAGATAGCCCTGCTCGTCCAGCACATGGGGCTGCCCGGCAAGGGCATCCACATGGCTGACGAACAGATAGCCGGACTCCCTGCCGAGAAAGCGCACATAGTCGCTGTACCAGCTATTGGCGATGGCAGGGCGGTTGGTGACGATGAGCACCGTCTGTGCATCGACCTGCTTGCAGAAATCGTAGACGGAAAGCGTTTTGCCAAAGCGGGGCTTGGCGTTCCAGAGGTATTCCCCGCCGGGGTGGCTCTGGTAATAGATTTTGGTGTCGTGGACAGCCCTTGCCTGCTCCTCCCGCAGGGTGTAGGCGATGGCGGCATCCAGCTGCACCCTGCCCCGGTTCATGCGGAAATCCTGAAAATACCGCCGGGACTGCTGACCATCCAGATGGAACCACTCGTTTTTGCGGTCGTTCTCCACCCGGAGCTTGCGGAGGTAGGCGTGGAAATCGTGGTCGGTGAACACCTCGCCGCTACCGTCATCGTAGACGGCATTGCCCCGCCACTCCTCGTGGAACAGCACATCGGCGGTGTGCGTCTGCTGTTTCAGGCGTTTGTCCACCGACTGCTCGGTGTAGCCGATCTTCGTCCAGCCGTTGTGCCGGGCAATTTCCGGGGTGGTATAGGCGTAGATCATGGGCACCACCTGCCGGGCAGTGCGCAGGGTTATGCCAGCCATTATGCCATCTCCTTTATCATTCCTTGAATGTAGTTTACTTCTTCACTAGATAAATCATATTTTTCAAACAGTTGTTTGTCTGTCCATTTTCTTGTAAAATCCTGACAAGGAACAAATGCGAATGACGCTTTGCTTAACTGCTGCGTCATTGCAATTTGTAGGATAAGAAATCGAACAAATTGCGTCTTTAAGTAATCCATATAGTTGGTTGCTTCTTCTTTTGAATCAAATGCTCCCGCCACAAGATACGTTTCGGAACATATTTCACCCGGCTTCAAAAGCTCCATCGTCGAAAGGACACGGTACTTTCCATCCTTGGCTGGTTGTCCTGCGTGTTCTGCCGTAAGACGAGAAATGATAATTTTCCATTGGTCAATCATTTCTGTTCCTACCCTTATCTCGGTACTTTTATATGGGCCACGTCCTCCATTGTATCGTATTGTAATGTCACCGGTTTTCATTGGCTTTGCTGTTGTTGCAAGTCCAAATGGTTTTCTGCTGGAAACCACTTTATCCAGTGTTAATTCTCCATCTTCTTTTACTTTTTTGACTATTCCGGATGCAACTGGATAGCGAATAAATGTTTGAAACTCATTCAAATCTCTGTATGCTGTTGTAGCTTTTCCATTACGATAGTTTGTATACTTACACTTACCGTTATATGCTTCTTTCCAGACAAAATAGCAAACGCCACCTGCAACATCTACATTCGGAAAAACATCTAGCGAATTAGAATAATCAACCAATGTTGAAATATGTCTATCTCCTAGCATTTCCTCTCTGAACTTATCTAGTCCTTTACCGCCGGAGTACCATTTTGCAGGAATAATCAAGCAAATTGCGCCGGGATGTATAGTTTTGATTGCTTCGATAAAACGATTATAGATAGGCGTTGCACTTACGCCGGCACCGCCATCACTTATCTGATATGGCGGGTTTCCGATGACATAATCAAACTTCATACTGGTACTCCCTTCCTGAATGGTTTCAAAGTTCCGGGTCGTTCCATGGCTGCCTTTGCGCCAGTTTTTCACTTTACAGGATACCGTGGGCGGCTGCGGCTCTGCCGCCCCGAACATGGAGAACAGGTCAAGCTGTTCCGCCTCCGGCTGGGGCTTGCCGCCGGGCACAGAGAGGTGCAAGCCGTCCATCTGCCACAGGTTCCAACTGATGATGTTGGCGATAGGCTGCAGTTCCTCTTCTGTTGGCTTGCGCTGCCAGCGAGCTTGCAAGTGCTCTGCATAGGTCAGCAGCAGGTTGACCCGCGCCAACAAAAGATTATCGCCCTGATACTCGTAGCCGTAGGTGGACTGCACCGCATGGGTGGCATATTTGCGCCACTCGTCCTCGGTGGCGGCGTTCTCGCTTACCACCCGCAGCTTGCGGTCCAGAATGCCAATGCGCCGGGCTACCGGGATCATCTCGCCGGTGGCGGCATCGTACCGGGACGCCAGAAAGGGGGCTTCGCCGCAGGTCACCTCCAAGCGGCGGCTCTGCACATACTGCACCCATGCCGGGGGCTTGCCGCCGCAAGCCGGAAACTGCACCGGCGTTTCCACCATTTGCCAGCCTTGGGGCAGTTCCACGGTGAACTGCCCGGTGCTCTCCTCTGCCCCCAGCGTACCGAACCAGTCGGCGTCCAGTGCGTTGTTCATCTTGTTGCAGACCCATGCCGGGCTGAACACCTCGCCTTTTTTGCGGGTGCGCTGCTGCTGGGTGTCGGTCTGCTTCATCATCCGGGGCAGCACCACCTCGTAGTGGGTCAGCCCGAGCTGCTGCGCGGTGATCTGGGATCTATCCGTGACAGGCTCGTACATTACCGTTTGCAGCTCCTCCGGCGGGTCGGTTGCCCAGATGATGTTTTTACCGGTGGAGCGATCTTTTAGAAGTGTATCCAGCACCGCCTGCACTTCCGGTGCGTGAAAGTCGATCAGTTGTTCCAACGGGGATTCCCTCGCTTTGCCTTAGCGTTGCGGCGGAAGTAGTATTTTTGTACTAGTTCCACCCTATACTAGCATTATAACTACTTATTTGCACTATATCAAGCACTTTAAATGCGACTTTCGTCAAAAACTAGTAGAATTCTCTATACTAGTAGCATGAAAGGTGGTATTGATAATGCTTGGAGAGCGACTGGCAGAGATCCGAAAGAACTACCATGACACCCAAAAAAGCCTTGCGGACAAGCTGGGGCTTACCGTTTGGGCTGTCAGCGCTTGGGAGCAGGGACGCAATTCGCCGCCCAGCGATGTGCTGCTTGCCATCTGCAAGCTCTACGGCACCTCCGCCGACTACCTTCTGGGCCTGACCGACATCGACCCCTCGGACGAAGCCCGCAAGCAGCGCCAACGCCTGACCGAAGAAGAGCAGAACGAGATGCACCGCTACGAAGAATATTTGCTCTGGAAACGCAAAAAATAAGCCGCCCAGCGAGACCGTAAGGTCGCTGGGCGGCTTGTCTTATATACAAGTTTCAGGAATTACTTAAAATCTCTTGGATTGTCCGTGCATCTTTCAAATCTTTTGCGTGATTATTTTCTCCGGCATGACCGTAGGCATCCAAATCTGCTTCGTTTGTAAAGCACAATACAGAAGTATATCCCTTTCTTTCTTCCGATTCATCACCGAAAATCAATGTGGTTTCTTCATTCGATGTTTGTACATCTACCAGCGTACAATTAAACATACCAAAAATAGATGGACATTTAAATTCTTGCCCCATAACGTTAAATTTCAAGTCTCCGGTATATTGAAAGTACATCGGTTTTCCAACGGATTTCTTTATTTGTGTAGTACTTTCTGCATTCCATTCTGAAGTTATAGATGTTAATTTATGGTCTTCTCGTATAGGTTTTTTCAAAATAATTGTTTGGTATAACTTTTCAATATTATATATGGTTTCCAATTCGGGGGCATTCTTTATTGGACTAAATGCCAATCCTAATGCAGTTTCCACTTGCAATACCTTTTTCCAAAAATCCAAAGTATGTTTATCAAATTTGTCTTTTGGCTCATCCGGTATTACGTTAGAGGGTATCCTTTCGCCCATTAAATATCCATTGCCATCTATAAATGCATTGAAAATTTCCACAACTTCCACAATCTCACGAACAGATTTAGCGTAGCTTAAATTATATGTTAATTGTACATGGCTACTCTCCTTCTCCTCATCCAACGAGATTTTCAGTTTTAATGGTTTTTCATTTTCACTTTCAAAGTGTATTTCCGTCAAACTAGCATACGGTTGCTGCTTCAGTTTCAACGTGTAAGCGTATTTATCAGATGCAATCTTAATATCATGTGGTTCCGGAAAAGGTTCTGGAACTAGAAAAAATTTCATATTTTTTTTCTTGATTGGATTATATATGTTCTTATAGAAGTTTTCTACTGGCATTTCCTGACCATTGACTATAACATACCCCTCTTTATCCAATTTAACATTTAGTTTCATCTGAGCATTATAAATAAACTGATAAAACTCATCCCCGTTAAGATTTTCAACCTGTTTTTTTATTGACTTAGGGATTTCGATGCTGAATCCCCCCATTGTCACTGGCTTTCCATCAGCACTCAATATTACGCTTCCGTCTTTGCCCGGAATATATTTCGTTCCTTTCGGAACGGTCGAATTCAAATATTCTATTACTCCCTTTGGCACCTTCTTCTCAGCTTTAGGTTCTGTTTTGAAAACCTTATTAAAATTTGGAATCATTAAAAGTCCTCCCGTTTTTGAGACCACACAATTACTTTCGACAAAATTTCAGATTTATCTTCAATTCCCCATAAGTCAATTGCTCGACTTAATTCTCGGTACTCGTCTATTGTTTGAATCACAATATGTTTTATATCCGAATATTCAAAGACAAGTGAAACTTCTCTTCTAAAATTCATTGATTCACTGGCCAGTTGCATAAAATTTGCATTGTTTATATCTGGATTCAATATTACCTGAGCAAGTTCAAGTGGCTCAACATCTGGAATATACCGCCATTCGCACTCATCCATAAAGCATTTTTTTGACATTTTTCCACTTTTTCTGTTTCTTATTTTCCCTTGATATGGTTTATAGTACATCAGTTCATGTAAAAGATAGTTTTTTAACATCTCATGAGTTTTCGATTCTGATTTTTCCTCGTTCAACACACTTTCAAAAACTGTGCTGATATCCTTTCGGAGATCAGATGTCTCGTTCAGGTAATGTATTGGTTGGATATTGTGATCCATCCCCCATTTTTTACGAAATGCAATCCCGTAGTCACCATACCAATCCATATGCAGATTAAGTTTCTGTAGGTTAATGTCGCAAAAACATTTCATTGGATAAGCTAAAGATTTCACTCCCTTAATTTTCAAATAACCTATATCTTCTTCGCAATATCTCGGCGATACCATTTTATACTGCAAACAGTTCAAAAGATATTCCAATTTAGGCATAAAAGTAAACAATGTATCTGGATGAACCTTAGATGGAATATGTTTTGGGACTTTGTTTCTTTGCTCATTCGGGTTAATTTTGCCTAAGTTAAGCGTATCCTTCATTATAGTTGTCCTTTGCTGCCACTTTCCTAGTATCTATCACTTTATATCATCGATTCGATATACTCCCACTATCCATCCAGTGCTCGAAAGCTACGATACTGCTCGTCGATTTCCTTCATGTTATAGTCCATCAGACCGGGAATCCCCATTTCGTCGCCACATTCGTTGCAGAAAGCAGCCGTGATCTCAAAAGTATATTCCTTTTCCCGGATGGTCTGGTTGATTTTGATTTTCTTCAGGGTGTAGTTCGTTTCTCTGCGGCATTCTGTGCAGAAATCCCTCTGATTTTCCATGGCGGCACGCTCCCTTCCGGTTTTACGTTCTTTTTTATTATTGTATCCCTACCTTTGTTTTTCGTCAACAATAAAGCCGCTGACAGTCTGTCTCTCGCAGAATCCATCAGTGGGTTTCATGAGTCTTCAAACCCCCTAGACAAAAAAATCGGCACCCGCTTTTCAGCGAGTGCCGATTTCTGTTACCCTATAGTGCGCTTTGATTTTTGGCGTAAGTGGCGTAAGTTTGGCGTAAATCCGCTTTTACGCGCTCCAAAAATCAAGGATTCATGCGTTTTTTTGGCAGCTATTAGTACATGCCGCCCATACCGCCCATGTCACCGCCAGCGGCAGCAGGAGCAGCCGGGGGTTCGGGCAGATCGGCCACGAGGCTCTCGGTGGTCAGAACCATCTCAGCGACGGATGCTGCGTTCTCCAGAGCGGAGCGGGTGACCTTGGTCGGGTCAACGATGCCGGCGGCGATCATATCCTCGACGTAGACTTCATTCTGAGCGTCAAAGCCGTAGTTGGGCTTGTTGGCAGAGATGATCTTGTCGATGATGACGCTGCCCTCGAGGCCGGCGTTCTTGGCGATCTGGCGCAGAGGAGCTTCCAGAGCCTTCAGGACGATCTTCGCGCCGGTGCGCTCGTCGCCTTCCAGAGTGTCGCACAGCTCACGGACAGCGGGGATGGCGTTGATGGGAGCAGTGCCGCCGCCAGCGACGACGCCTTCCTGAACAGCAGCCTTGGTTGCGTTCAGAGCATCCTCGATGCGGAGCTTCTTGTCCTTCATCTCGACCTCAGTAGCAGCACCGACCTTGATGACAGCCACGCCGCCAGCCAGCTTTGCCAGACGCTCCTGCAGCTTCTCGCGGTCGAAGTCGCTGGTAGCGGCCTCGATCTGGTTGCGGATCTGACCGATGCGGGATGCGATAGCGTCCTTGTCGCCAGCGCCGCCCACGATGGTGGTGTTCTCCTTGGTGACCTTGACCTGACGGGCATGACCCAGCATGTCAACGGTAGCATCCTTCAGCTCGTAGCCGAGGTCTGCAGAGACAACCGTGCCGCCGGTCAGGGTAGCAATATCCTGCAGCATCTCCTTGCGGCGGTCGCCGAAGCCGGGAGCCTTGACAGCCACGACGTTCAGGGTGCCGCGCAGGCGGTTGACGATGAGGGTGGACAGAGCCTCGCCCTCAATGTCCTCGGCCACGATGAGCAGCTTCATGCCGTTCTGCATGACCTGCTCCAGCAGAGGAACGAGGTCCTGAATGACACTGATCTTCTTATCGGTGATGAGGATGGCGGCGTTGTCCAGAACAGCCTCCATCTTGTCGGTATCGGTGACCATATAGGGGGTCAGGTAGCCGCGGTCGAACTGCATACCTTCGACGATCTCGTTGTAGGTCTCGGCAGTGGTCTTGTTCTCCTCGATGGTGATGACGCCGTCGGAAGTGACCTTCTCCATCGCCTCGGCGATGAGACGGCCGATCTCGGGGTCGCCTGCGGAGATGGTGCCGACGCGGGCGATGTCGTTGGAATCCTTGACCTTCTGGCTGTGTGCCTTGATGGTCTCGACGGCCTTAGCAACAGCCTTGGTCATGCCGCGGCGGATGTCCATCGGGTTTGCACCGGCGGTGACATTCTTCATGCCCTCGGTGACCATAGCCTGTGCCAGAACGGTCGCGGTGGTGGTGCCGTCGCCTGCGGCGTCGTTGGTCTTGGTAGCGACCTCACGCACCAGCTGTGCGCCCATGTTCTCGAACTCGTCCTTCAGCTCGATCTCCTTTGCGATGGTCACACCGTCGTTGGTGATGACGGGGGCACCGAACTTCTTGCTCAGCACCACGTTGCGGCCCTTGGGGCCGAGGGTGATCTTAACAGTATCTGCCAGAGTGTCGATACCGGCACACAGTGCCTTGCGGGCTTCCTCGCCCTGCTTGATCTGCTTAGCCATATTTTATCGCTCCTTCGTAAATGCTTGATTGTCTGGTGTGAGGGAAAGACGCTTACTCCACGATGGCCAGAATGTCGGCCTGACGCACGATGGTGCATTCTTCGCCGTCCACCTTGACCTCGGTGCCGGAGTACTTGCTGGTGAGCACCTTGTCGCCCACCTTGACAGTCATCTTGACTTCCTTGCCGTCCACGACACCGCCGGGGCCAACGGCCACGACCTGTGCCACCTGGGGCTTCTCTTTGGCGCTGCCGGTCAGGATGAGGCCGCCCTTGGTGGTCTCCTCGACCTCAACAGTCTTGATAACAACACGGTCTGCAAGAGGAATGATCTTCATCGTTCTTGCCCTCCTATTATAAATATAAAAGATAAACTGTTTTATGTCCCGGGGGCTGCGCCCTTCCGGTTCTTTAGCACTCCTTTTCCTTGAGTGCTAAGTGTATTGTACTCATCTTGGAGTCAAAAATCAAGGGGTTTTGCAAATTTCTTTGTTAAGTTTTTATGTCCTTTCCATGAGCCATGTTCTTTTTGCCCTCGCCAGGTACGAACAATGTACGCTCCATCTACCTTTCAGATAACAAAAAACGCACCCGTCATAAGACCGGATCATCTCTCTATTTGGGCAATTCCGGTCCACCTTCATATTTTCGCTCCGAAGCACAGTGCAGTCAAAATACTTGACTTTGTCAAGTAACAGTGCTATAATGCTTTCCATTCAAACGCAGAAGGAGTTGACGAAATGGAGCCATCCACGGTATCTTCCTGCATTCTGACCCTGCACAGAGAGTTTGCCGCTTACACGACCCAGCGGTTACAGGAACTGGGTCTGAGCTTCGGGCTGATATATTTTGTCCTTTATGTAGGAAAGCATCCGGATTGTACGCCCTCGGAACTGACCAAAGATCTGCATCTGGATTGGGGCCACTCCCAGCGCAGCCTGAACAAGCTGGCCGAAGACGGCTTTCTGACGAAAGAAAAGAATGGGCGCAGCTACCACCTGAAGCTGACCCAGAGGGGTGAAAACGCCTTTCTGGTCTGTCATCAGGTCTTTATCGACTGGGATGCGCAGAGTCTGGGCGGACTGACAGCGCAGGAGCGGCAGCAGCTGCTGACATTACTGCAAAAAGCAGTGCAAAAGAAAGTGTGCAAATGATGTACGAAACGATCTTGAGTCCGATCCATTATGGTGGGATGCAGCTGAAAAACCGCATCATTTTTGCGCCGACAACATTCGGGCTGTCGGATGAAGAATACCTTGCAAAGATCCGTGCCATTGCACAGGGCGGCTGTGCCATGATCATCGTGGGCGATGTCCCGGTGGGCAAAAGCAAATTTGAAAAATCTCTATTTGACACCAAAGGCTTTGCATTCTACCAGCAGGTCGTGAAAATCGCCCATGATGCGGATTGCAAAGTCTGTGCTCAGCTGCACCAGAGCGATTCCAATCTGCTGGCCATGTTCAAATACATTCCCGGCGTCCTGCTGAAGAAGATCACCCCGGATCAGCTGCGGGAAAAATTGAATGCAGAAGTGGCACCGTACATTACCAATATGTCTCAGCGGAAGATCCATGAGATCATCAGCGGGTTTGGAAAAGCGGCGGTGCTGGCAAAACAGGCTGGCTTTGATATGGTGCAGGTGCATGGCGACCGGATGTGCGGCAGTTTCAGTTCGGCCATCTTCAACCACCGCACCGATGAATACGGCGGCAGCGCAGAAAACCGCGCCCGTTTTGCGGCGGAAGCGGTCTCGGCTGTCCATGCGGCGGTTCCGGGGATGCCCATTGATTACAAGCTGGCCGTCCGGCAGGAAAACCCGCACTTTGGCAATGCCGGTGTGGTGGAAGAAGAACTGCCGGTGTTCGTGCCGCTGCTGGAGCAGGCGGGTGTGACCAGCTTCCATGTAACGCTGGCAAACCATTCCGCATTGGAAAACACCATCCCGCCCGCCGATCATCCCTATTTCAGCCAGCCGGGATGCTTCCTCAAATTCTGCGATGAGGTGCGGCAGTACACCGAGCTGCCCATCTGTGGTGTCGGTGGTCTGAACGACCCGGATCTTGTGGAGCAGCAGCTCGCCAGCGGACGCATCCAGTGCGCCGCCATGAGCCGCCAGCTTCTGGCAGACCCAGATTGGGTGAACAAGCTGAAAAACGGGCAGGCGGAACAGATCCACCGCTGTCTCCGCTGCAACAAAAAATGTCTGGGCGGGCTGATGGCACATCAGGGAACTCGCTGTGTTTATGATGCTTTGCGAGAAAAAGAAGCAAAAAACGCATAAACCCACCCGGCAAAAAATCACGATATACTTAACAAAAAGACATTCACAAAGGAGAAGCTATGAGTTACGCGATCGTATACAGCAGCAAAACAGGCAACACAAAAATCTTGGCAGACACGCTGCACGACTGCCTGCCGCAGGAAGGCTGCGATTATTTCGGCATCCCGGATCCTGCTGCCATGGAAGCGGACACCCTTTATGTGGGCTTCTGGACGGACAAGGGAAACGCCGATGAAAGCACTTCGGACTTTTTGAAGCAGCTGCACGGCAAAAACATCTTTCTCTTTGGCACTGCCGGCTTCGGCGGCAGCAAAGAATACTTTGATAAGATCTTGAAAAAGGTGGAGCATTCGCTGGACAAGAGCAACACTGTTTTCGGCTGCTATATGTGTCAGGGCAAAATGCCGATGTCCGTACGCCAGCGATATGAGAGCATGAAAAAGCAGCCGATCCATCTGCCCAATCTGGATGCCATGATCGAGAATTTTGACAAGGCTCTTTCTCACCCGGATGCGGATGACCTGGAGCAGCTGAAACAGGCTGTAAGATAACGGAAAAGGCGGCGGCTTCCCTTGACAAGGAAAGCCGCCGCCTTTGTTGATCCTCCGATGAGCCCCTAAAGAAACGTGCAGGGCGCTTCTCATACTTTCATTTTACACGCTGGCCCGCTGGGCCATGAACCGCTCATAGGCCGGTTTGGGCAGCAGGACGCGCCCGGCCAGCGGCTTGAGCTGGGCGGTGATGGCGTCGCAGGGAGCGCACTCGCCGTCGGCGGTCGCCACGATAGGGCCGCGTCCGTCTGCCGGGCGCAGGGAGACGCACTTGGCCCGGCGGTAGAGGAAGTAGGGCTTCGCCTGTTCCGTCAGCTCACCGTTCCGGAAGTGCCTGCCGCTCTTGTACATCCCCAGCAGGCGGGCGATCGTCAGACGGCTCACCCTGCGGATGATGAAGACGTCCAGCCAGCCGTCGTCGGGCTGAGCCTCGGGGGCCGCATAAAAACCGCCTCCATAGGTGCGGCCATTGCAGACAGCACACATCAGGCAGTCCACCGTCAGCTCCTCGCCGTCGATGGTGAAGGTCACGTTCCGGCCGATGTGGCCGCAGAGCTGCTTGACGATGGAGAATGCATAGGCCATCTCGCCGCCGCAGAACGGGATGCGCCGGAACTGCGGGATACCGTAAGCCACCTGCGCATCGAGCCCGGCGGCGCAGATGGTCGCCGAAAGGCCGAGGTCGGTCTGCATCAGATCAATGTCCACCTCACTGCCCGCCAGCTGGGCGTCAAGGTCATTGAACTCTTCCCGCGTGCCGTAGGTGCGCAGAAAATCGTTGCCGCTGCCAAAGGGCAGACACCCCACTGCCGCGAGGCTGCACCCCTGCGCCCCGGTCAGCGCTTCGTTGAAGGTGCCGTCGCCGCCCGCTGTCCAGATGCGCACCGGCTCACCGTCGGCCTGCGCGGGGTGCGCCGCCTCAGCGGCCAGCTCCCGGG
>UMFA01040975.1_pt1 | contig 32395 bp, 28 predicted proteins | sample 1964891 | NCBI WGS metagenome assembly UMFA01 (sample SAMEA4836034, study PRJEB28245) | human gut metagenome | biome: gut microbiome; material: fecal sample | place: Denmark | collected 2008
GCTTTCAGCTCATCGGCCACATCAAGGATGTGGGCCACCTCGTCAGGGGTGAGGTCGCTCATTTTCAGCAGATGCCTCATGCCTGCTCCTCCGTTTTGCTGGGGTCCATCTCCGCGAGGACGCTGCCCAGAATATCCAGCGCCATCTCCACATCGTGGGCGGTCAGAGTCAGCGGCGGCAGCAGGCGGAGGCGGGTCTTTGCGGTAAGCACCAGCAGGCCCTTTTCGCGGCAGGCCGCCAGCACATCAGCGGCCTTGATGCCCTCGAGGAACTCGATGCCGACCATCAGGCCGATGCCCGAGAGGCTCCTGACGCGGGGCAGCTTTTCCAGACCGGCGCGCAGCTGAACGGCCCGCTCGTTGACGTTGGCGAGGAAGCTGGCGTCCATCCGGTCCACGACGACATTCGCACCGGCGCAGACCACCGGGTTTCCGCCGAACGTGGAGCCATGGCTGCTGGGTCCCATACCGGCAGCAACTTTCTCATTCATCAGGACAGCGCCAATCGGCAGGCCGCCGCCCAGACCCTTGGCCAGCGTGACGACGTCGGGCTGGAGGTTGTAGTGCTCGCAGCACAGGAAGGTGCCGGTGCGGCCCACGCCGGTCTGCACCTCGTCCACGATGAGGACGAGGTCTTTTTCGTCGCAGAGGGCGCGGACAGCCTGCACATACTCGGGGTCCAGCGCCACAACACCGCCCTCGCCCTGTACCAGTTCCAGCATGACAGCGCAGGTGTGGCGGTCCACCATCTCGGTCAGGGCGTCGATGTCGCCGGCCTTGACGTACTGGAAGCCCTCGTTGAAGGGGCCGAAGTAGTTGTGGAACACGCCCTGTCCGGTGGCGGTCAGGGTAGCAATGGTACGGCCATGGAAGCTGTTGACCAGCGTGATGACGTTGTAGCGGTCAGCACCGTATTTGTCGAAGCTGTACTTGCGGGCGGCCTTGATGGCGCCCTCGTTGGCCTCTGCGCCCGAGTTGCCGAAGAACACCTTGCTCATACCGGTGCGCTTGCAGAGCTTTTTGGCCAGCTTGCCGCAGGGGGCGGTATAGTAGAGGTTAGAGGTGTGCTGAAGCTTGTGTGCCTGCCCGGAGACGGCCTCGGCCCAGGTCATATCGCAGTAGCCCAGGCTGTTGACGCCGATGCCGCTGGTGAAGTCGAGGTACTTCTGCCCCTCGGGGCCTTCGGCATAGAGGCCGTGGCCCTTCTCGAGGACGATGGGGTTGCGTGCGTAGGTATGCAGGACATACTCGTTGTCCCGCTTGATGACTTTTTCGGAATCCATAATATCTACCTCCTGACGGTGGAGCCACATACTTTTCCTCTTTGCCAAAGGCTCCCCTACAAGGGGAGCTGGCGCGAAGCGCCTGAGAGGTCGTACGAAGGAGAGCCTAGCCGTGAATCGCAGCGAGGCTAAACCCCTCCGTCACGGCTGGCGGCGGTCATCGCTGTTGCCTATCGAGGGGAGGCCTTGGCATATCGGAAAGTTTTCTTATCAACTATTATAGGGTACTCCGGCGCATCGCGCAACCCTTATTCGTGATGGCTGCGGCGATAGAAGCGGGTACCGGAGCCACGGTCGGAGAACAGCTCCAGCAGGATGGAGTGCGGCACGCGGCCATCAATGATGACAGCCTCGTGGACGCCCTGATAGATCGCATCGGCCATGCCGCCGATCTTGGGGATCATGCCGCCCGCGATGATACCGGCGGACTTGTAGCCCTCGATCTCGGAGACCTCCACCTCGGGGATGAGGGTGGATTCATCTTCCTTATCCCGCAGCAGGCCCGCAATATCGGTCATGGAGACGAGTTTTTCGGCCTTGAGCGCGATCGCGATCTGTGCGGCGGCGGTGTCAGCGTTGACGTTATACGCCTGGCCCAGGTCGTCCATGCCCACCGTTGCAATAACGGGGATATAGCCGCTGTCCAGCAGACTGGAGATCAGCGTCGGGTCCACGTGGACGATCTCTCCCACATGGCCCAGCTGAGGGTCAAGCTCGGTGCAGCGGAGCATCTGGCCGTCCATGCCGCAGAGGCCGACACCGCGGCCCCGCAGCTTTGCCACGAGGTCTTTGTTCACCTTACCGGCCAGCACCTGCTGGACGATCTCCATGGTGGCGTCGTCGGTGACGCGCAGGCCGCCCGCAAAGCGGCTCTCGACGCCCACTTTTTTGAGCATCTCATTGATGGCAGGGCCGCCGCCGTGTACCAGAACCACCCGCACGCCCAGCAGGGTCAGGGTGACAAGGTCGTTCATGACCGCATTTTTCAGCGTCTCGTTGATCATGGCGTTGCCGCCGTATTTGATGACCATGGTCTTGCCGTGGTACTTCTGGATATAAGGGGTCGCCTCCGAGAAAAGGAGGGCCATTTCTTCATTTTTCATTGCTGTTCTCCTTCTCAGGTGCGGTAGTCGCCGTTGATCTTCACATAGTCATAGGTCAGATCGCAGCCCCATGCCTTGGCGCTGGCGTCACCGGTACCCATATCCACCTTGACCAGAATATCGTGCTCGGCCAGCACCTTTGCGGCCTCGTCCTCGCTGTAGGGGTGGTAGGCGGCATTTTCGCAGACGTAGACCTCACCGGCGGCGCTGGACAGCCAGACGCAGACCTTATCGATGGAAAAATCCCCGGGGGTGTAGCCGATGGCGCAGAGGATGCGGCCCCAGTTGGCGTCCCGGCCAAAGACAGCGGCTTTGAAGAGGTTGGAGCAGACCACGCTGCGGCTGACGGCGCGGGCCGTCTTGAGGTCGGGGGCGTGGGTGACTTCGCAGGTGATGAGGTGGGTCGCGCCCTCGCCGTCACCGGCGTGCTCAGCACACATATGCTCGGCGATGGCGGTCAGTGCGGCCACAAAGGCGTCGTAGTCGGCGTTCTCCTCGGTGATCTCCGGGTTGCCCGCGAGGCCGGAGGCCATGATGATCAGGGTATCGTTGGTGGAAGTGTCCAGATCGACGCTCATCTGGTTGTAGGTCCCGGGGACGACGGTCTTGAGGGCCTTTTCCAACAGAGCGGGGGAGACGGCGGCGTCGGTGGTGTAGAATGCCAGCATGGTGGCCATGTTGGGGGCGATCATGCCGCTGCCCTTGCCAATAGCGCCCACCGTGCAGGTCTTGCCGCCCAGCTCAAACTGGATGGCATATTCCTTCTTGTGGGTGTCGGTGGTCATGATGGCCGTCGCCGCGTCGGCGCTGCCCTGTGCGTCAGCCGCCAGCTTGGCGGCGGCAGCAGGGATGCCCCGGGCAAAGGGGTCAATGACCATCGGCTGGCCGATAACGCCGGTAGACGAGGGCAGGACATCCTTCGCGTCGATGTTCAGCGCCTTGCCCACCAGCTCACAGCATTCCTCCGCCAGTGCCACGCCGTTGGCGGCGCAGGTGTTGGCGTTGCCGCTGTTGACCACGATGGCCTGTGCATAGCCGTCCGTCAGGTGGGCGCGGTCTACCTTGATGGGTGCGCCGCAGACCTTGTTGGTGGTGTAGACGCCGGCGGCGGCGCAGCGGACGTCGGCCTTGATGAGCGCCAGATCGTACTTTTCACTGTGATTTGCCCGGATGCCGCAATGGACACCGGCTGCTGCAAAACCCTTGGGCGCGCAGATGCCGCCCGCAACTTCTTGATACTGCATAACACTTTTCCTTTCCCACAAACACTCCCTCAGTCACGGCATTCGCCGTGCCAGCTCCCTCATGGAGGGAGCCTTTGCGTAACCATCAGCTGCAAAAGCCTCCTTCTTCGAGGGAGGTGGATGCGAACATCGTGAGCAGACGAAGGGAGTTTTTTATTCCAGCCCCTGGGTCTCCGGCAGCCCCAGCATCAGATTCATGCACTGGATGGCTGCGCCGGAAGAGCCTTTGCCCAGATTATCGAACAGGGACACCAGCATCATCTGGTCGCCCGCTGCGTTGACGGTCATGTACAGCTCCATCCTGTCGCTGCCGGACAGGGCGTTGGAGTACAGGCCGTTCTCGGGAAGCGGCTCGTTGAGGGCGTGGACGGAAACGGCCGCGCCCTCCTTGTAATAGTCCGCAATGCCTGCGGCCACCGCCTCGGCGCTGGTGCCAGCCAGCTTGAGGTCCAGCGGAACAAGGACCTGCATTCCGCTGTAATAATCGCACACCACCGGCACAAAGGCAGGGGTGTGGGCGAGGCCGCTGATCTTCTGCATCTCAGGCAGATGCTTATGAGCGAGGCCCAGGCCGTAGCTCTTGGGCGCATCCAGCTTGCTGTGAGCCGGACGGTCGGCGCTCTCGTACTCGGCGATCATCTTCTTGCCGCCGCCGGAGTAGCCCGAAATGCCGGTGCAGCTGAACGGATAGTCCGCCGGGGCCAGCCCCAGCTCCACCAGAGGCCGCGCGATGCTGATAAAGCCGCTGGCATAGCAGCCGGGGACCGCCACACGATACGAATTTTTGATCTTCTCTTTCTGGCCCTTCAGCTCCGGGAAGCCGTAATCCCAGGCCGTGTCGGTGCGGAAGGCCGTGGAGGTGTCCAGCACCCTGACGTCCGGGCGGAGCAGAGGCATGACCTCTTTGGAGGCCGCATCGGGCAGGCAGAGGAAGGCGAGGTCGGCGGAATTGATGACCTTCGCCCGCTCGTTCACATCCTTGCGGCCCTCAGCCGAGATGCTCAGCAGCTCGATGTCAGGCCGGGCGGCCAGACGGTCGGCAATGCGCAGACCGGTGGTGCCGGAAGAACCGTCGATAAAGACTTTTACGCTCATGCGTTTGCCGCCTCCCATGCGCCGAGCTGGGCGCTTGCCAGCTCGATCTGCTTCTTGACGCTGGCCTCGCTGGGACCGCCGTAGCTGGTGCGGCCCTCGCAGCACTTGATGAGGTCGATGGCGTCGTAGATGTCGTTTTCGAACAGAGCGCTGTAGCCCTTGAACTCATCGAGGGTCAGCTCTTCGAGGGTCTTATCCTTGCTGATGCAGTCGGAGACCATGCAGCCGGTGAGCTTGTAGGCGTCGCGGAAAGGCATCCCCTTCTTGGTCAGATAGTCGGCGCAGTCGGTGGCGTTGATGAAGCCCTTGGCAGCGGCCCGGCGCATATTGGCGGGCAGGGTCTTCATGGTGTCCAGCATCGGGGTCACGGTCTTGAGGCAGAGCTCCAGCGTATCGACAGCGTCGAAGATGGCCTCTTTGTCCTCCTGCATATCCTTGTTGTAAGCGAGGGGGATGCCCTTCATCATGACCAGCAGGGTGTTCAGATCGCCGTAGACACGGCCCGTCTTGCCGCGGATGAGCTCGGTGACGTCGGGGTTCTTCTTCTGGGGCATGATGGACGAGCCGGTGGTGAAGGCGTCATCCAGCTCGATGAACTTGAACTCCCAGCTGCACCAGAGGATGATCTCTTCGGACAGGCGGGACAGGTGCATCATGCAGATGGAGATGGCGTTTGCCAGCTCGATGCAGAAGTCACGGTCGGACACACCGTCAAGGCTGTTGGGGCAGGGTGCCGCAAAGCCCAGCTTCTCGGCGGTGAACTGACGGTCCAGCGGGTAGGTCGTACCGGCCAGAGCGCCGGAGCCCAGCGGACACTGGGCGTCCATCCGGGCGGTGGCGTCCTCGAAGCGCTGCAGATCGCGCAGCAGCATCCATGCATAGGCCATCAGGGCGTGGCCGAAGGTGATGGGCTGGGCGCGCTGCAGGTGGGTGTAGCCGGGCATGACGGCGGTGGTGTTCTCGGCGGCCTTCCTGCAGATGACCTTGACCAGCTCCACGATGTAAGCCTGCAGGGTGTGGCTGTAGTCCCGCAGAGTCAGGCGGATGTCCAGCGCCACCTGGTCGTTCCGGCTGCGGCCGGTGTGCAGGCGCTTGCCGGCGTCGCCGATGCGGGCGGTGAGGGTCTGCTCCACGAAGGTATGGACGTCCTCGGCGTTGGGGTCGATGGTGAGAGCGCCGGAGGCCAGGTCATCCGCGATGGAGGCCAGACCGCTCAGAATATCTTCGCAGTCCTTCTCGGAGATGATGCCCTGCTTTGCCAGCATGGCGGCGTGGACGCCGCTGCCGCGCATATCCTGCGCGATCATCCGCTGGTCGAAGCGGATGGAAGAGTTGAAGTCGTTGACGCGGGAATCGACCGCCTTGGAGAAACGGCCCTTCCAAAGTTGTTCTGCCATTGTTAAGTCCCTTTCATAAACCTCTCAGTCTCGCTTACGCTCGACAGCTCCCCTACCGAGGGGAGCCTCTGGCGAAGAGGGAAAGCTTTACGGTATGCCAAGGCCTCTCCTCGATAGGAGAGGTGGCAGCGCGTTAGCGCTGACGGAGAGGTTGTTCCTTATAAACGGCAAAGCCGCCGCAGGGGAAAAAAGCTCCCGCGGCGGTGCCGCCAGCAATGATGCCGGTAATTTGAGCCTTCAGCGTGAAAGTGTAAAAAACACGCCAAAGGGGATGGTAAGCAGGTTATTCCTTGACCTCGGGCCAGTTTTTGGACAGCTTTGCGCGCTCCTTGATGGACAGGCCGAAGAGGTTGATGAAGCCGGCAGCATCTGCCTGGTTGTAATCCTCATCCTCACCGAAGGAAGCGGTCTGCTCATCGTACAGGGTATACGGAGAGGTGACGCCGGCGTTGATCATGTTGCCCTTGTAGAGCTTCAGCTTGACGTCGCCGGTGACGGTCTTCTCGAGGCTGTCAGCAAAGGCATCCAGAGCCTCGCGCAGCGGGGTGAACCACTGGCCGTTGTAAACGATGTCGGCGTACTTCTGAGCCAGCTGAGCCTTGAAGTGTGCGCTCTCCTTGTCCAGAGTGATGGTCTCCAGAACATTGATGGCCTTGTACAGGATCGCACCGCCGGGAGTCTCGTACACGCCGCGGCTCTTCATGCCCACCAGACGGTTCTCGACGATGTCCAGCAGGCCGATGCCGTTCTCGCCGCCCACCTTGTTCAGGTACTCGACCAGCTCGACAGCGCCCATCTCCTTGCCGTCAACGGCGGTGGGGATGCCCTTCTCGAAGTGGAGGGTGATGTAGGTCGGGGTGTCGGGAGCCTGCTCGGGGCTGACGCCAAGCTCCAGGAAGCCGGGCTTATTGTACTGCGGCTCGTTGGCGGGGTTCTCGAGGTCGAGACCCTCGTGGCTCAGGTGCCACAGGTTCTTATCCTTGGAGTAGTTGGTCTCACGGTTGATCTTCAGGGGGATGTTGTGTGCCTCGGCGTAGTCGATCTCCTCGTCACGGCTCTTGATGTCCCACTCACGCCAGGGAGCGATGATGGCCATATCGGGGCAGAGAGCCTTCAGAGTCAGCTCGAAACGCACCTGGTCGTTGCCCTTGCCGGTGCAGCCGTGGCAGATGGCGTCTGCGCCTTCCTTGATGGCGATGTCGGCCAGAGCCTTTGCGATGCAGGGACGTGCGAAGCTGGTGCCCAGCAGGTAGTCCTCATACTTTGCGCCGAACTTCAGGGTGGGGAAGATGTAGTTTTCGACGAAGTCCTTCTTCAGGTCGAGGACGTACAGCTTGGAAGCGCCGGTAGCCTTGGCCTTCTCTTCCAGACCGTCCAGCTCAGTACCCTGACCCACGTCGCCGGAGACAGCGATGACTTCGCAGTTGTTGTAATTCTCTTTCAGCCAGGGAATGATGATGGAGGTATCCAGACCGCCAGAGTAAGCCAGAACAACTTTCTTAATATCTTCCTTTTTCATGATGATCGCTCCTTTGTTTATTACACTTTTTATACTTTCGTTTGCCGCCCGGGCATCCCTCCCGGGGCGCTCGACGTCTTGTCTTTCTGAGTACGCTTTTATTATACGCCAAGCGGTTTTTCCGTCAATGCAGAAAACCGCCAAACCTTGTGCAGATTTGGCGGTCCTTTTCTGTTATTTTGTATGTTTATGCATTATTTTCTAAATATATACAAATTTTATGCATTCTTGGTTTGTATATGCATGGCCGTATACAGTCCGGTTTATACAAAAACTGTCCGCTGTCGGCACGGGGTTGACGGCCCAGTTCCGGCAGGGTGCGGCGTTCGTGTTTTTATTTATTCTTTTTCAGCCGTCCACCCGGCGCAGAGGGCCTCTTTCTGGGCCTTCGTCAGCTTTTTGAGGGCAATTTCCCGCCGGAGGGCGGCGGACTTGTCCGCACACGCTTCCAGGTAGGCAAAGCCCAGCGCGGTATGGGTGCGGGTATACTTTGCGCCTTTGCCGCTCTGGTGGGCCTTGAGGCGGGCTTCCGGGTCGTTCGTCCAGCCGGTATAGAGCTGGCCGCCCGCGCAGCGCACCATGTAGACGTAAGCTGTCTTTTCCGGCTTCTCAGATGCGGCCATTGTTCTTCAGCACCTGACGGCAGGCGGCGAGGGCCGTCTCCTTGTCCTTGGCCGTGATAAGGAAGCGGCTGGCGTGGCAGAAGCTGATGCCCTCGATGCCGCTCTTCTGCTCGATGACCTCCTGCGGCTGGCCGGCCCAGCTCTGGGGGAAGGGGAGCTTGGGCTTTTTGGTCTTGTGGTCGGTGACGCACTGGGCGCTCCAGCCGCCCCGCTGGCTGGGATAGATGACGAAAAGGGCGTCGGTCTTGTACAGCCCGTTCTTCCAGGGCAGATAGCAGGGCAGCACCACGATGCCGTCGCGGGAATTTTTATATGCCTGCTGGACCTTCTCGTCGGCGCGGTTGACGGCGTTGGCGCTCTCGATCTGGTTCTCCAGGATCTGCTTTGCCACGGCCACGGCCTTGAAGAAGCAGGCGTCCTGGTCCTCTTTCGAGTCCCACACGGGGTTGAAGAAGCCGATGGCGTCGCAGAGGCTGTTCTGCTCGCCGGTATTGTCGTTCAGATCGAGGGGCTGGATGAAGTTCTCATCAATGAGCCGGGCCTGACGCTCGCCTACAAGGCCGGGGCCGAGCACCTGCCACAGCAGGCCGAAGGCCGCGTAAGGGATGCCGTTGGGGCGGGTCTCGCGGGGCTCCTGATGGTGGTCGAACATCCCAAAGCCGATGTCGTACACGATGCCGTCGAAGTCATCCGGCACCACGAAGCCGCGGGTTATTTTAATATCCGGGCGGAGGATCTGGAGCAGGGCAGTGGCGAACACGTCGTCGGCGTGGAACTTGCCTGCGTGGGTAAAGCCGTTTGCGGGTATTTTCATAGGGGGTTCTCCTCATTCTCTCATGCATTCTGTTGCACACAGTATAGCACATTCCCGGGCGGCGGACAACAAAAAGGAGCCGCCGCATGACGCAGCAGCTCCCATATTCTACAGAAAAATTTCTCAGTGGTTGGCCTGTGCCGCCTCAAACTCTGCCTGCGTCAGGATCTGATAATCCGCAGGGATGTTGAAGAGATTCTGGTCCACCGTGGTGCTCGTGACGCGGTACTCCACGATGGTGCGGCCCTCGGCAGCATCGGTAACGACATACTTGAGGTCATCGCCGACCAGGCAGTAGGAAACGGTGGCCGTCTGACCGTCGGCATCGGTGACAGTGTAGGACAGGGCCTCGCAGTCCTGACCGTTCACATTCACGGTGGTCACGGTGCAGGGGATCTCCTGTGCTTCGCCTTTGTCAGCGGAGACTGCCTCGCTTGCGCTCACAGTAGGTACTTCGCCCTTGACGGCCATCCTGGATGCATCGTCCACCAGATAGCCCTGACCGTCTTTCAGGATATAGACCAGACTGCCGGCGTCGCCCATATCCATCTTGATGTAAGCGTTGCCGTTGCTGCGGGCTGCGATCATGGTCTGGGTGGTGCCATCGGGGGCAGTGGTGACGATCTCCTGATACAGCTCTGCGCCGGTGCGCTGTGCGAGTGCGTTGTTGATGCGGGTCTCCACGGAGTCGCCGGGAGCCGCCATGCACACCGGCATCAGCACGGCGGCCATCACTGCAGCCACCAGCAGAGAAATAAGTTTCTGATACAGCTTCATAGAAAATTCTCCTGTCTTTCAGCTCATTTTGCAAAGGCGTTTTCCTCTTTTGCATTTGCATTATCTTACAACTTTTTCCGGGCCACTGTCAATCATCACATTTGCCCTCATGTCAAAAAAACAGCCGCAGAGGCGTTTCTTTCTCTCTGCGGCTGCGGTTTGTAAAGTTTTTGTGGAAATCACTTCCGGCCCTTGCGGCTGGTCTTGGTGACGGCGCGGGTGGGGGTCTTGGTCACGGCTGTGGTGGGCTTGACCGCCGGGCTGAGGTTGGGCTTCGGGGTCAGAGCCTTGGTGGGCTCGCCCAGAGCCAGCACCTGGGAAAGCGCGGCCTGTGCGGCGGCAGCATCGCCGTCGGTGACGGCCAGAACATCGGAGTAGAACCGCTCCATCTCCTCGCGGGTGGAGAAGGTGGCGACGTACATCTGGTTGCCCATCGCGCCGGAGAGGGCGTCGGGGATGCGGTCCACCATCTTCATGTTCTTCTGGTACTTCTGCATGATCTGCTCATGGCTGTACACGAAGTTCTTGCCGTCGCGGCGGCCGGCGAAGGGGCAGTAGTAGTGCTCGCCCACGGGCATATCGGTGCCGCCGAAGGCGATCATGTCGGCCCAGATCTTATAGACGTTGGTGGAGCGGGCGAAGTTTATCATATCGGGGGTGAAGCCGCCGCAGGGGCGCATATTGACTTCGAGGGCCACGATCTGGCCCTTCTCGCCCATGCTGGCCTGGTTCTCGGTCATCCGGAAGAACTCGAAGTGGACGAAGCGGCTCTTGACGCCGAAGCTCTTGACGACGGCACGGCCTGCGGCACGGGTGTCCTCGGGCAGGTCCTTGATGATGTAGTAGATGGAGTTGTCGTTGTCGTTCACGATGTCCATGATGGACATGGGGCTGACGTTTCCGGCCTCAAAGATGGGGTTGCCGGAGGCGTCGATGATGGCGTCGTAGCTGTTGACCTCGGCGCGGACGAACTCCTCCATGATGTAGGAGACGTCCGGGTGATTCTCGGCCTTGCAGGCGAGGAAGGTCTTCAGCTCTTCGTCATTGGACAGCTTGTGGGTATCGGAAGCGCCCACGCCGTTGTCGGGCTTGACCACCACAGGGTATCCCACCTGCTTGATGAACGCCCTGCAGCCGTTGAGATCATCCACCATGTGGTAGCGGGCGGTGGCGATGCCGGCCTTCCGGTAGTACTCCTTCATCTTGCTCTTGTACTTGATGCGGGGCATATCCTCGGTCTGGAAGCCGGAGGTGATGTGGAAGTCGGTGCGCAGGGCAGCGTCCCGCTCCAGCCAGTATTCATTGTTGGACTCCAGCCAGTCGATGCGGCCATACTTGAAGATGAAGAAGGCCACAGCGCGGTAGACTTCGTCGTAATTCTCGAGGCTGCCGACCTTGTAGTACTCGTTCAGGCTGTCCTTCAGCTCCGGCTTCAGCTCATCGTAGGGCTGGTCGCCGATGCCCAGCACATTCATGCCGTCGTTCTTCAGCTCCCGGCAGAACTGCCAGTAGTTCGTCGGGAAGTTGGGGGAGATAAAAATAAAATTCTGCATAATTTCGCGTCTTCTTTCCTTGAATATCCTCTATTTGCTGCCTCCCGCAAAGAGGCACCTTAAAGCCTCTCCCTTTGGGAGAGGTGTCACCGCAGGTGACGGAGAGGGCAAGCCCGGTAAAACAGCGCCGCCGCACAGCGATAAGCAGGCCCTTTGTCAGAGCAAAACTATCACCGTCTCCATATTTTCCGGTCAGCGTCCTTGCCCTCTCAGGCGCTCACGCGCCAGCTCTCCCAAGGGGAGAGCCTTTCGTCACCCCAAAATATACGGCATGTAATAAACCGCCTGCTTATACCACCAATCCCAGTCGTGCTTGACGTCGTGGCCCCACAGGTCCACCCAGACAGGGATGTTCTTTGCCTCAAAGATGCGCTTGAGCATCCAGGTGGTGTCGGGCTGCTCCCATGCGCCCTGACCGCAGCAGATGACAGCCTTCTGGTTCCGGTACAGCTCCATATAGGGGTGATCCTCCGGGAAGTTGCGCATATAGTCCACGGGAGAGTTCATATACACCAGCTCATCCATGTAGTCCCCGAAGCCGTAGTGGGCGGTGTAGATGCCGCTGAGGGCCAGACAGCCGCAGAAGATGTCGGGCCAGCGGAGGTAAAGGTTGACCGCATGGGTCGCGCCGAGGCTGCAGCCGAAGGCGATGACGCCGGGCAGGTCATCCCAGCCGTTGCGCTCCTTGGACAGATAGCGCAGCTTGGGGACAGCCTCATCCACGATATAATGCAGCCACTGCTCATACCGGCGGATGCGCCAGTAAGGGTCGCCATTGGTGTCCGACCAGGTCTCCTTGTCCAGCGTGTCGATGGACATGACCATGAGCTGGCCCGACTCGATCCAGGGTGCAAGGGTGTCGGCCATGTGGAAATCCTCGAAGTCGAAGAAGCGGCCGTCCTGACAGGGGATGTACAGCATGGGCCGTCCCCCGTGTCCGTAGACTTTGCACTCCATCTCCCGGCCCAGCGCCGGGCTGTATTCCTTGAAATACTGCATCTCCATATACTTTCCTCCTCCGTTTGGTTCAATCAAGCTCGTACATCAGGGTGTGGAACACAAAGGGCAGCTGCTTTTCCCAGCTGGCTTCGCTGTGGTTTCCGCCCGGCACGACGCGGGCCGTCAGGTTGATGCCCCGGGCAAAGATCCTGCTGCACATCTCGCCGAAGCCTTTCCGCATCCCGTCGTGGTTGCCCATCTCTCTGGAGCCGTAATCCATGTAGAGCACGGTACCTGGGGCCAGCTTGCAGCGGCCCACCAGCGCCGTCAGCGCCTCCGGAGCCACCCACAGCGAGGGCGAGAGCGCCGCCGCACGGCCAAACACATCGCTGTACTGCAAAAGAGCGTACAGGCTCATGAGGCCGCCCATGGAGCTGCCGCCGATGAAGGTATGAGCCCGGTCGGGCTGGGTGCGGTAGTTGGCGTCGATGCAGGGCTTGAACTCGTGGACGAACCAGTTCAGGGTGTCCTTGCCTTTGCCGTCGAAGTGGCCGTACTGCTTATCGTCGAAGCGGTAGGGCGAATACTCCACCAGACGCTCATTATTAGCACCGGCGTTGCACTCCACCGCCGCCACGATGAGGGGCGTATCGGTGTAGTCCAGATAGTCCGCCACGCCCCAGCTCTTGCCGTAGGTGGCGTCCTCGTCGAAAAACACGTTCTGCCCGTCGAACATATACAGCACCGGATACCGCCGGTCAGGGTCAGCCTCGTACATGGTGGGCAGATAGACATAGGCCCGGCGTTCTTCTTCGCCGCCCACAGCGGGGTAGCGGATGCTCCACTTCTTTATCATCTTTTCATTCCCTCTCGTTTTTCAGGTGTACTTTAAGTGTATCACCCGCGGCAGAGAATTGCAATCCGCACCGGATACAGCAAACGCCGCCGGGCGTACAGCCGGGCGGCGTTCATAAGCCTTTCGGCTCTTAGTACTTTTTCTCCACCGGGACGATCCAGCCCTTGGTATCGGGGATCTTGCCCCACTGCATACCGGTCATGGTGTCATAGAGCTTCTGGGTGACAGGGCCGATGCTGCCGTCGCCGATGTAGGCGTGCTCACCCTTCCAGACCAGCTCCTTGACGGGGGAGACGACAGCGGCGGTGCCGGTGCCGAAGACCTCTTCCAGCTTGCCGTCGCGGGCAGCCTGCATGATGTCGGCGATGGCCAGCTTGCCCTCGACGACCTCATAGCCCCAGTCCTTCAGCAGCTCGATGCAGCTGCGGCGGGTGACGCCGGGCAGGACGGTGCCGACGGTGGCGGCGGTGTAGACCTTGCCGTCGATCTTGAACATGATGTTCATGCTGCCGACTTCCTCGACGTACTTCTTCTCGACGCCGTCCAGCCACAGCACCTGAGCGTAGCCCTGCTCCTCAGCCAGCTCGCCGGCCTTGATGGAAGCAGCGTAGTTGCCGCCGCACTTGGTGAAGCCGGTCAGACCGGGAGCGGCACGGATGTACTCGTCTTCGACGTAGATGCGCACGGGGTTGATGCCCTCGGCGTAGTAAGCGCCCGACGGAGCGCAGATGATGCAGAAGATGTAGTGCTTGGAAGCGTGGACGCCCAGACCCACATCGTTTGCGAACACGAAGGGACGGATGTACAGGGAAGCGCCGTCAGAGTGAGGCACCCAGTCACGGTCCACATCCACCAGAGCCTCGACGGCCTGGATGTAATCCTCAACAGGGATCTTGGGGATGCACAGACGGTCAGCAGAGTCCTGCATACGCTTTGCGTTGCACTCGGGGCGGAACAGCTGGATGGTGTCATCCGCAGTGCGGTAAGCCTTCATGCCCTCGAAGATCTCCTGTGCATAGTGGAACACGACCGTAGCGGGGTCCAGCGGGAAGGGTGCGTAGGGGACGATGCGGGCGTCATGCCAGCCCTCGCCCTCGGTGTAGTCCATAACGAACATATGGTCGGTGAACTTCTTGCCAAAACCCAGCTTAGACTCGTCCTGCGGCTTTTCCTTCGGGCAGGTAGTACGAGTGATCTTGATGTCCAACATGATAAATTTCCCTCTTTTCTGATCTCACACAGCGCCGCGCGGGCTGCACGCCCTGCGCCAAATATGCCGAATGTTGTTTTCTATTATAATGCCGTGAAACGGATTTGCAAGCAACCGAAAAATGTTTCATCTTTGGGGCAGTCAAGTTGCCACAAATTATGACCTTATCGGTGTTCAAAAGCGGAAAAACATGGTACAATAGAGTATGTGTGTAGATTTTTCGCCAAAAGGAGCTTGCGTTATGATACAGGGTGTTATTTTTGATATGGACGGGCTGATGTTCGACACCGAGCGCATCTGGAACATCTGCTGGGAGCCGGCACTGGCAAAATTCGGCCTGCCCTGCAAGGACGGCCTCTCGCAGGCTGCCCGCGGCACCACCAAGGCTGGCAGCTGCGACGTGCTGCGGCGCTTCTACGGCGAGGACTGCCCCGCCATGGGCATCGTGGAGGAGCTGTACCGGCTGGCCTATGAAGCCTTCAACAAGCCTGTCCCCAAAATGCCCGGCCTCGACGAGCTTCTGGCCTGGCTGGACGAACATCACATCCCCATGGCGGTGGCGTCTTCCAGCCCCATGACCGTCATCGAGGGACATCTGGAACACTGGGGCCTCGGCCATTACTTCAAGGCCGTCATCTCGGGCGAGCACCTGACCCGCTCCAAGCCCGCGCCGGACATCTTCCTGCTGGCGGCGCAGAAACTCGGCACCGAGCCTGCAAAGACGATGGTGCTCGAGGACAGCTACAATGGCGTCCGGGCCGGCGCGGCAGGGGGCTTTGTCACCGTGATGGTCCCCGATCTCTCGCCCGCCACCGACGAGATGCGCAGGATCTATACCTGCGAGTGCGCCTCGCTCCACGAGGTGCGCAGAAAGCTCGAATGCGGAGAACTATGAGCCGCGGCAGACCCGCACCACTTGTGAAATTTCAACATATCATCTGACAAATATCAAGAAACCCCGTCATAACTCGGCTTACTCTCTCAGCCGTTTCCAAACTTGAAGCGCTCTCTGAAATACATTATAATAGTGGGGAAACGACTGATTTCCTGCGCTATGAATGGAGTTTGCATCATGAAGAATGATTCTTCCCGGTTCGGGCATATCATCCAGCTTTTCACCGTCCTTCTCACAGCCATCCTGATCAGCCTGTTTTTCGCTGCCCTCGTGCTGGTGGGCAAGATACAGGGTACGGCCCGCGTCGTCAACTACGCCGGCCTCGTGCGCGGCAAGACCCAGCGCATCGTCAAGCCTCTGGACGCCAAAAAGCTGGCAAAGAGCATCCGGGAGGCTGTACAAAACAAGCAGTAAAGGAGACATTCTCATTAACGACAAACAATGCCCACCCACTGTGGTTTTTCCACAGATGGGTGGGCATTCTGCATTTTCAGACCGATCGGAATTCTTTTTCGACGATCTCGCCGGGATGTGACCACGGCAGGCTGTTCAGCAGCCCACCATGATAGCAATGATCTCGTTGTTAGTCTCCTTCATGCCCTGCTTGCCAAGACGGCCCACATTCTTGAGGGAGTTTTCTACGCCCTTGGCCACAATACCGTCACCGGCGCGGAACTGATTGCCGCGGATGTACATATTGTAGCCCAGCAGACCGGCCTCCACCGCAGTTGCGATCTTTGCCGCGCAGGAGGCCTTGGCACCATCGCAGATGACGCCGGAAACCACTGCCAGTGCATTGACGACCGTATGGATGACGGCATCATAGTCACCACCGCAGAGATAGGCGATACCGGCACCCGCGCCAGCGCCCGCGCTGATAGCGCCGCAGTAGGCAGACAGGCGGCCAATGGGGGTCTTTTCGTGGATGGTGGTCAGGTTGGAAAGGGTCAGCGCCCGCAGGAGCTTTTCGTCGCTCACGCCCAGCTCCCGGGCATAAACGATGACCGGTACAGAGGTGGTAATGCCCTGATTGCCGCTGCCGGAGTTGATGACCACCGGCTGCTCACAGCCATTCATGCGGGCATCGGAACCGGCTGCGGCGTATGCCTTGGCACGGACTCTTACATCATTGCCCTCCATATCCAGCAGCACACTGCCGATGTTGGCACCGTAGTTGCCCCGCAGACCCTCCTCGGCAATGGCCATGTTGCACCGGATCTGCGGTTCCAGAATGGAACGGACATCCTCCACGTCCACCGTGTTGGCAAAGTCCCAGATATGCTCCATATCCAGCAGGCTGCGGTCGGTCAGGGTCTCCTCGCTATCTCCGTGTACCGGAATGTCCACCAGTACCTCGCCGTCCTTTTCCACATGGACGATATTGGTGTGGAACACCGCAATGCGCACCTGTGCGGAATGCTCACCCTTCCAGACCGTGAGGATGATGTCAAAGGTGACGCCATTCTCAACGTGCCGCACCTTGATATCCGTCTGGTCAAGATATGCGCGGATGGCTTTGGTCTGCTCCGGGGTCACATCGGCAATGACCTCCAGCTTCTTTTCCTGCTTGCCGGCTACGATGCCCGCAGCAGCGGCGGCTTCCAGACCCTTCATGTTATCCGTGTTGGGCACGATGACCGACTTGACGTTTTTGATCATGCTGCCGCTGGCTTCCACCAGCACTTTGTCCGGCAGCTCGCCCAGCGTATTGCGGGCAGCAGCGGCGGCATAGGCCACGGCGATAGGCTCGGTACAGCCCATAGCCGGGATCAGCTCCTCCCGCAGAATATCAATATAAGCCTGGTATCTCTTATCCGTCTTTTCCATTCTAAAAACCTCGGTTTTCTTTTTTACAGCGTACTTACAGGTAGAACACTGCGCACAGGGCGGTGGTGACGACACCGAAGATGATCAGCATGGGGAAGCCGCACTTGAGGTAGTCCTTCACAGAGTAGCCGCCTGCTTCCCAGACCAGCAGGTTGGGTGCAGTGCCGAAGGGGGTAACAAAGGCACCGGAGGCGCACACGGACACGGACATGGCACCGGCCAGCGGGTTGATGCCTGCGGCCTGGCACAGCATGATGGCGATGGGCAGCACCAGAACGGTGGCAGAGGAGTTCATCAGGAACTGGGTGGTCAGCAGCATCAGGAAGGTGATGGCGCCCAGCAGAATGATGGGAGGCAGGTTGCTCAGCACGGGGCTGATGGCGTTGACCAGATACTCAGCGGCGCCGCTGCTGACCAGAGCCTTGCTCAGGGGGAAGATACCGCCGACGATGAAGATGGTGGAGGTGGGGAAGGCCTTGATGGCCTCGTCCAGGCTGATGCAGCCGGTGACGACGACGAGGATCGCGCCGATGACGCCTGCAATGTGCATGGGGACGATGCTGGTAGCCATAGCAACCAGAACGCCGATGAAGATCAAAGCGACCAGAACCATCTTTTTGGTGTCGTACTCTGCCGTGCGGTCACCACCCTTGATCTCAATGTCCTTATCCGGCAGCAGCTTTGTGCCGCAGAAGCACATGTACAGTATGCCGCACACCAGCAGGGGCAGGCCGATCTTGGTGTACTCGAAGAAGCCGAACTCCCGCAGGCCCATATCCTTCAGGATGCCGTTTGCCACGATGTGGGGGGTGGTACCCACCAGCGTGATGGTGCCGCCCAGAGAGGCGAAGAAGGCCAGAGCCATCAGCAGCTTGGACTTCTTGACGCCAGCCTTGGAGGCCATGGAGCTGACGATGGGCATCAGACAGGCAGTGGAGCCGGTATCGTTCAGGAATGCGGACAGGCCGCCGGCCACAAGGCCGGTGCCCAGCAGCAGGCCCTTTTCGGTCTTACCCAGCAGACCGATGATCTTGCCGCCGATAAAGTCGGCCAGACCGGTCTTGAAGAAGGCCTCGCCAACGACCACCAGACCCATGAAGAACACGATGGTGGTGTTGCCGAACTCGGTGTAGGCGCTGCCGGCATTGATAACGCCGGTGGCGGCCAGTGCTGCGGGGATGGCTGCGCCGAGGATGACCAGCGGGACCTTCTGAGAGATCAGCAGGACCATGGTGATCACAAGGATGACGCAGGTAATGATCGCTTGTGTTGTCATAACAGTGATACCTCCAAAATGAATTGTACGATTTGTGCGGTGGTTTTTCAAGACGTTTTATTGTCTATATGTAAAGACAACTTATCAACCTGACGTAAGTATAATCGTGATGTTCTCTGTTGTAAATTGTGAGTAGTCCCAATTTATTCGTTGAAAATTCTCTGTTCTGCCAAAAACAGTCCATTTTTGTAAAAACAGGACGGATCTGCCACGCAGCTCCGTCCCAAAGCGTATCGAACCATCCCCACACAAAAAAGGCTGCTGCACAGCGCACTGTGCAGCAGCCTTCAGGTACATATTTTGTTTGGCGGAGAGAAAACGCTCAGAATTCCAGCGTGATGAAGAGGCGGTTCTCCTTGGGCATGGAGACCGTGGTGGTGACCGCCAGCACCTGATTCCCGTGATATAAGAAGGTATCCCAGCTGAACAGCTTCTCCGGCGGCGCGTTCAGCAGAGAAAGCTCCATATCCGAAGTAAGGGGCGTGTCCACAAAAATGCGGATGTGGGTCGGCTTTTCATTGAAATAGCGGCAGATATAATCGTGCAGGAAAAAAGTCTTCAGCGCCTCGCAGTCAAACGTGTGATCCTTGCACACCGACAGCGGGACATAGCTGTAATCCACCTCATCCACCTCGCTGCTCACATCCACACAGCGAACGATCTTATAGACATAGGGGTTTTCTGCCGTCAGGCCCAGCTTCTGGCACAAGGCAGCATCCGCCTTGATGACCCCATGCTCCAGCAGGCGGTGCGGCTTGTTGTTGGAGTGTTCAAAGGGTGCGATCTTGATGCCGCCGGAAAATGCCATAGGGCTGGAAAAGGACTGACCCGGGACAAACCGGACAAAGGTACCCTTGCCCTGCACCCGCTCCACGATGCCGCTGTTGGCCAGCTCCTTAACGGCAGTATTCACCGTCAGGCGGCTGACATCAAACTGTCTGGCAAGCTCGATCTCTGAAGGGATCTTGTCCCCGGCCGTGTACTCGCCAGACTCGATCTTTTGCAGGATATAGTTCTGGATCTGAACGTATTTGGGCGCATAGGAGTAGTTCTCGTCCGCCATAATCTTTCCTCTCTTCCCATCTCCTGTCCGCTCTTTCACAGCTTGCAGACAGACAAAACTCTCTATTCATGCAATCGGTCAGCATACAGACAGGAGGAAGTGAAAAAAGAAGATCAATCGTTGGAATGTGCGGCCTCGATAAAGGCGCGCAGCTCCTCATCATAGGTATTGGTGGCCAGCGAGCAGTCCGGTGCCAGCACAAAGGGGATGCCCTTCATCCGCTTCAGGGTATTGCGGGTCAGCGCAGCGATCTCCTCGGCCTTGTGCTGACCGAACAGCCGCTCGTCACAGCCGCCCATCGGAGTGATGGACTTGTCCAGCCACTGGGGTGCGGTGTCCAGCTTGGGGTTGCCGGTAGCGCTCTCGGGCCAGTGCAGGATGTCGATGGGGTAGTGCGCAAAATACTCTGGGTTCACCTCAAGGCCGCAGGCATGGACCATGATCTTGCAGGGCTTCAGCGCCTCCATCATCTGCAGATCATAGGGTTTGACAAACTCTTCCCACTCCTCCTTGGTCATGTAGGTGGAACGGGACAGGCCGGTGGCACCGTAGAACACACCGTACAGACCTGCATCCTCGATGAGGTGCTTAGAATAATCGGCCATCGTATCGGTGATGTTCTGCAGGGTCTTGTGGATCAGCTCCGGCTGCTCGTGCATCAGGGTCATCATCAGGTCGTCACGGCTTGCGGCGCGGTAACGGCCAATGGGGTTGACGGCGCACAGCTTCTGCAGGACGCTGGTGGGGCACATCATGGTCTGGAACATGGGGATGTCCTCGTTCAGACCAGCCTTCATCTTCTGAATGACCTCGATCTGCTCTGCAAACACACCCTGATCGCCCGGCAGCACCGTGATCTTTTCCAGATCCGCCACACCGCCAATGGGACCCTTTACCACCTTGGGCAAAACGCCCTCGTAGTCGTTGTAGTCGAACTGACCGCCCCATGCCTCCTCATAGTAGGAAGCACGCGGCTGCAGCTTGACATAGTCCCAGTCGTAGGTGTTCTGCCACTTCAGCATCGTTTCTACAAAGAGGTCCGCGCCGCTGTGCTCGTTCTCGGTGAAATGACGCCACGCCGATACCGGCGGACGGTCTGCCAACTCATGGTTCAGAACTGCTTCAAATCTTTCTTTTTTCGTCCACATAGTAAAACTCTCCGTTCGTTTTTTGGTTTCTCAGGTTGATAAGTTGCCAAACAACGAGAAAGCGTTCTGTATGCTATTCATTTGTATCATAGCATACTTTTGCTTTGGGGGCAATGATTATTTCGTAGTTTCGTCACCTGCCTTCTTATTGCTGCGGTTGTTGTAAACATAGACCATAACAGAAGCGGCTGCCACCAGTGCGCCGCCGATCACAGAGGTAAATTTTACCGGCTCGCCCAAAATAAAGAAGCCCAGGATCATGCTGAAGATGATGCCGGAGTAGTTGTAAATGCTGATCTCCGAGGCCGGAGCAAAGCGATAGGCATAGGTGATAAAGGCCTGTCCCAAAGAGCCGAACACGCCAATGAGCAGCAGCAGCACCGCCTGCTTGAAGCTGGGTACCACAAAATCCTTCAGCATGAAGGGGATAGAAGCAATGGCGCTGAAGGTGGAAAAGTGCATCATGACCGTCAGGCCGTCCACCTTGCCCTTAAAGAAGGAGAGAAAGGTGTAGGCGACACCGGAGGTCACGGCCGACAGAAATGCCACCACCAGCGGGAAGGGGTTGGACTCAAAGCTGGGGCGGAACACGATAAAGGCACCCACCATGGAAAGTGCCAGCGCCGGGATCTGGATCTTGGGCAGCTTTTCTTTCATAAAGATGACGGCCAGAATGGTGACCCAGATAGGGGAAGTTTTGTTCAGGATCGTCACATCGCCCTGCGCCGCATGGCTGGAGGCATAAAACAGGGTGATCAGCCCCAGAAAGCCAAAGAACGACCGCCCGAACAGATAGGGCTGATACTTGGCCGGGCCGAACAGCGAGCCCTTTTTGCGCAGAATGATGATCGCCGAAACGATCAGCACAAACGAATTCCGCATGAAGATCTGCTCCATCGTGGGGATCTCGCGGCTCAGCCGCACCACCACCTGCATGGATGCAAAGCACAATGCAGACAAGATCATATAAAGAGCACCTTTTTGTCTCTGAGTCATTGAATATCTCCTTAACCTGTTTCTATCCAAAGCGGCATTCGAACGCTTTTCGCCGTGATGCCTTGTTGTTTCCATGTTCGATTATATACTTGTCTTGATGTCTTGTCAATATGAAATTCCATCTTTTCCGTCTTGAATCTTCTGGGGATAAGTCTCACTCTTTCCGCAACCGCGCACCCATGGCTCACAAAACAAAAAAGCCATGAAATCTTTCGATTTACAGCTTCCACGGTAGACATTCCTAGCCGTTGGGACCCGCGGGCTAAGCAACAGCAACGGGTTGCGTTAGCTGATTTTTCCGCAGCCCCTTGGCAGGGCTTTGAAAAATCAGAACGCGGCCCCAACAACTCCTCCCTGTTTCAGCCGCAGGCTGCGGTCGTCGTTGTTGCACTGGGCTGATTGCTTGCGGCGCTGCGCGCCGCCGCCCTGTTCGAGCCCATTCCATCGTGCTGACAAAAAGAAAAACCAGAACACAAACGTGTTCTGGTTTTTCTTGGTGCGATGGAAGGGACTCGAACCCCCGGCCTACTGATTCGTAGCGCACGCCGGGCGATTCCCTCAATTTTTGGAAGTTACGTTTTATCGTCAATTCTTTGCGAAGCATCGCAGGTTTTGAGCTTCGAGTTTCTGCACCCTTTGTCCGATTTTGCAACGATTTGCACCCTTTGCACGTTTTGAAACCGTGCAAAAACCGTGCAGAAACCGTGCACTTACTCCCAGACAAACTAAAATCCACTTCATCCGACAACGACTTGACGGCATTGGTTCGAGTGACCGCACACCAAAAATCAAGTCTTGGAGGATACGACTATGACGAAATTGCTTTCCTGCCGCTACAACATGGACACCAACCGGGTGGAAGCTCGGTTCGAGGATGGCACCATCCTTGCCATCGACTGCATCGCCGTGGAGGACGAGTACGGCAGCACCCCGGCACAGCGGGCAGAGCTGGACTGGCTGCTGTATAATAAGCCCTTGGAGTATGCACAGATGGTGCTGAGAGGGGAGATGGAGCATTACCTGTCGCTAGGGTGTGACCACGGCAGGCTGGAAGATTAACGCTTCTCCCTAACAGAGTGGGAGCGTCACCTTCGGTTTGAGCCAAGAGTGACGCTCTCGCTTTTTAATTATTTGGAACTTGTACTCGCTGACGTATTTTAGCTGTCACCTCAGTATATAGGTCTACGTCAAAACCTTCTGCTACTTCAAAACTTACAAACAGACAATATGGTATCGCTTCTCTAAAATTACCCGCTTCTCGTTTGCAATTCACCTTTATGACAAGATTATCATCATCATCCCAAACAATAGGATTCTCACCCATAAAGATTTCATGTTGTAGAGTTCCTTTTCGAACAGTTTGCCATTCTGTATTTTGGCGATTAGGGACAAGCCCTCTTTCTCCATCATCTATGGTAAACCAAAGTTGTGCGGACCGATATGCTTGCTTTTTAGCTGCAATCGGAGAAAGATACGCTAATGTAACTGTCAGTTTACGTTTGAGTAAGCGCGTAGAAAAATCTACCGGCAGTGGAAGTCTAAAAATATCGCCTTTTTCTTTTTTTAGCTCTCCTAATCCAATAAGTGTTATACGTTCTTTTGTGCACTCAACAACTTTTTCAATGTTGGGGATTCCGTTACCAAGCCACTTGCACAACTTCTTTACAGAATCACCTGTGGCAGCCGTAACCTTATCTGCAATAGTTTCCCAAGATGCCCCGTGGGTAAGCATCGCTTTTAAAAGGATTGCTTTATAGTCATTGGGAACATGTCCACCCGTTTCGCTAAGAAAAACTTGCTCTAATACATCATAACATTTTGCCGCTTCATGAGTTATTTGAGCCGCTGCGTCACTAGTTCCAAACGAATAAGCTTGTCCTGAACTGTCATCATATGGAGCTGCCACCTTGCATCCGGGTTCATGTCTTGATAATACCCACTCAAGAGTTCCATCGAATTTTTCTCGCACAAATTTTCTTCCACCATAATAAAACAAATCGGGTTTGACTGTTAAGCGGTATCCTTTTCCGTATGCAGATATGGGTGAAGGCATTCCTTTTTCGACTGCCCAAATGAACCTGCCAGATTCTGTTCCGTTAGTAAAATCATCATATAAAGCACCTATTGTCAATCCATTTAAACTTTCAGCCGGAGCAAGCACTTTCAGATTTCGCTGATTCTCTTTTATTGCTTTACCGAAAATATTGTTTCTATCCAAAATGCTAAGAGCTTTGAGATTAGAAAAAGATTGGCCAACGTACTTGAGGATTTCATCATGGTTTCCAGCGCTAATAATAAACAGAATTTTATATTTATATGCAAGGTAATCTATCAGTCGTGCAGTTGGACTCATTATCGTTGAGAGTTGCCGGACTGGATCGCCAATTGACAAATTAATAATCTTTGTGTTTGGTGCCGTGGCACTTTCACCATTTTCCCCTTCCATCATCCGCTTAACTGCTCGATGAAGAATATCGACAAACAGTTCGTCATTCGGTACACACTCTTGTACAGAGTCAGGACCGATTAGCTTTGGTCGCAAAATGGGCCTTACATAGACAGGCGATGTAATAGGAGAATCATTTCGATTAAGATCCCCGTATATTACAAGTGATGTCATAGATGTACCATGAATGCGGTATTTGCTTTCGTATTTGATTGCATACTCATCTGGATCATCCACAATGATTCTATTTCGGAGTAGAGGATGATTTTGAATAGGCATACCATCGAAAACCGCGATGACTGGAGCAACATTTCTCATTTCTGGTGCAGGCACTTGCACAGTACATGGTTCCGAATCGGTTTTAGAAACGAACACAGACTGGCAGGTTGGTCTAAAAAACATAATATCATCTACTTGGGATAATTCAATATCTTCATATTGATTAACCAAGTTTTCTATTGCCACTCTGGGAAGTTCAACCAGCATAGCATGATATGCTATTTCACTTAAAATGCATTCATGGAGTACTCGTCCCCCTAGGGCATTGATTTTCTGATTTATGGTATTAGAAGCGATTCTTCTCGCTTCTTCCTTCGCACGGAAGAATAACTCTATTTCAAATGGAACGGGAGAATCGCCATCCAAGTCAAGATTCTCTCGCCAATATTCCACTGCATGAGTTTCAGAAATTCTGTCCTGTGCTCCCCACTTTCTGATATTTTTTATATGCGTAAAAACATCTCTGAGTCCTGCAAATCCACGTTGAAATACGTTGTCATCCCCATTTTGATAACGGTTCCAAAGGGAAATCATCTGCATCATTGCTTGCTGATTAGACATTACACAGTACAATTTTCCGTTGAGAGCTTCGTCAGATGCTTGACCCTGCTCGTCGATATAATAAAAGTCTTCATCTGCTGTAAAAGGTTCCGACTCTTTATCAAAAATCCATTCCAGTCCTTCGACGTGTTGTACCGCCGTATAAAAACTATCGACTGTCCCAATGATTTCAAAAACCAAAGCAAAATCAGGGTTAATCCCAACCGGAGATTGTTGAATAGCCACAGCTTTTTGTTCAAAGGCCGTTCTTAAAACATTAAAAGTCGGCTGCAAACGACTAAATTGTCTGTTGACTGAAGGAAAATTTGTTCTTATGACTACAGAGGTTTTGCTTTCCCTGTCTGCTCTTTCCGGTGTAGGAAATAATATCAAAGGTCGGTCTGGCATTTATCTGCAACTCCTTTCTCCATATCATGCGGTACAATTACCTGCGATTGCCAATCTCGGATAACTTTTTCTGTTATAATCTTGCTATTCTCATTTGGCAAAGAAAGAATATACTGGCGATAAACAGAGAGTGCAAATTCCTCAGCCTCTGCATAGCTTATCCCTAATGTTTTTTTAGCTAACGTACTTGCTTGTAGACCAAAGCTGAATTCATGTTCCCTTTCAAAAAATCTATAATATTCTTCCAGATTTCGACGACTAGGCCGGGGTATTTCTAGTTTGATTTGAAATCTACGCCATGCAGCTTTGTCCAACAATGTATCATGGTTTGTTGCGGCAATAGCAATAACGTAACTAGGCAGTGCATCAATTTGTAGCAAAAGCGAACTTACAACTCTTTTGATTTCGCCTGTTTCGTGAATATCTCCACGCTCTTTTCCTAGAGTTTCGAATTCATCAAAAAATAAAACGCATTCCCTTGTTTTGGCATATTCGAATAATTTGGACAACCTGGATGCTGTTTCACCCAAATAAGAGCCAATTATACTTTCATACCGAACTGTGAGCAACGGAATCATCAAAGATTCAGCTATCGCTTCGGCCAAAGATGTTTTACCATTACCCGGTGGGCCAATCAAAAGTAACCTGTTACGCGGCTCTATACCATAAGAACGTAGTAAATCTGCACGATTTTGCTCAGAAATCAAGTCTTGGCATACAGAGCGAACCGTATCTGGAAGAATCAAGTGATCCAAACGTTTTTGTGGTATCTTTTCAACAAATAAATTTTGTTCGTTAACCGTCCCACGCAACATCGATGGATTTGTGATATCTTTAGTAATAGATTCATGAGATGTCTTCAACAAATCCTCTATCTTGTTTGCTAAAACTGTATGCTGTTTTGCACGTTCATCTGCACATAATGCTTCAGCTGCTTTTCTGAAATTTGTTGGATTATTTAATAATCCATATTTGATTAATTCACAAAGCAAATCGGCTCTTGCCATGACCTGTGCTCCTCCTAAGTGTCTCTTCAATATTTGTGGTCAGCAAAGTTATAATAGATTTTTGAAAATCGAAATAAAGTTTACTCATTTCGGCAATCTATGGATCTTTCAATCTGTTGCTCTGCTAGCTCTTGTATTGTTTCAATGCATTCATCTGTATCCTTCAGTATCTCTTTTTCCCAGAAGTGAATCGGATACCAATCTTTCGCCCTTAAATCCTTGTCATCCCGAATATCTCGCGCGATATTCTCCTCGATTTTTGCTATCCAGTATTCCCGATTGCGCTTTAGTCTTGATTTTCGTTCTTCCCAGTTCTGCCCATGCCAAAACTCACCATCCACGAAGATGGCAATATTATATTTTAGGATGGCGATATCGGGAGAGCCGGGGAGCCGCTTATCGTTCAGCCTATATCGAAATCCCAGATGCCACAGACGCTTTGCCAAAAGGACTTCCGCCTTGCCTTGCTTCAGATGGACATGAGCCATCCGTCTGGATGTTTCCGGGGTCGTATCATATGATTTTGGATGTTTCATGTGAACAACTCTGCTCGAACAGGAAGCCTTACAACTTGTTTTTCTCTACTAACATAGAATGTATCAAACGGTTCGAGTCCAATTATCATCATAGGAACAGTAAGCTGATTCATCATAGGCGGTAGATATCTTAGTACCTTTTCAAATGAACCACTGGCGGAATCTATATTAGCTGCCACTTTCATGGCATCAGTTGCACACACATAGATTCCCACCTTTCCCTGAACCGCTTTTTGAACATGGTTCAGTTCACAGGAAAGAACAGGCTTTATCAGATTCCATGCAATCGCCTCACCATGGTTAAATGCCACTTCGACGCAAAGTGCATCATCGCAGGCAAAGTCTAGCCGCCATTCTGTATTTCCAATAGCACCTGTCTGGTCATTGAAAATATCGACCTCACACTGCCATCCCGGAATCTGCTGCATTTTTGCCTTTAATATTGCATTGATACTTGGTGTCATCGACTTAAAATTACTATTGCGCCGCAAATGTGCATCTCTTCTTTGTTCAAAATCCGCAATAAGTTCCTCGTCTGTGATGCTAGCCAATGCGCCAACAAACTCATTATATCTACGATTCAACTGTTCATCGTGCTCGATAATAGCATCTGCAAATCTATGGGAGTACGTTCTGAATCTCACAGATGTTTCCTCCTCGTCTTTTATTCCTTTATCTGCTCCGCAACATACGAATTGTTCAGCCAGAAGCACTGCTTCGTCATCGTGCCGCCAGTGGGCAGGGGAGCCGTGTCCATGCTGTCCTTTCCATGAGGACGAACGTGAGCTACACGACTTTCCGATGCCTTAGGCAAGTTATTGCGATTCCGCCCGCTGGCGTCTTTCCAGATATGAACGCCCTCCCGCAGAGTATCGACCGTACGCTGCCACACATGATGCACCTCTTCCAGATCCTCTGCCGGGATATTCCAGAATTTCACCCTCTGGAAGTAGCACTCGCCGTCCCTCGACTTTTGGAAGATGATGAACAGGAATTTGGTCGGTGCAAGAAGGTCATAGAGCGCAGACTCTTCCCATGTTTCGTTCATCATTGCACAGAAGTTCATCACAGGGAAGGACATGCTCTCTTTTATACTGCCATTCGGTTCAATGGCAATGGTCTTGAGTTGGATGCCTGCCTTTTGAAATTCCTCTGTGTTCGACAGATGCCCTTTCACGCCAAGCATCGCCGCCACTAAAAGCTCGTTGAGGTTCTTGGCATTCGTTTCCACGCCCAACCGCGCCTTAAGTTCCGTCCTGCTCATACCCACATAAGGCCGGACTTTTGCGATAAACCAGTCCTCAAAGCTGGTCGTTCTTAACGCTGCCGGGTCTTTGATGATCTTCTCACAGGGTTCGTCCCCGAAGATGTACCGCCGTAGGATCTGCGTCATGTAGCTGGACTTCAGCGAGTACGCCCGCTTCATGGCCGGGATAGGGCTGAATGGCTGCGACCGGGTATCCTGCGAGTTGCGGCCTTTCGGACACGCTGCCAGATACATGGTATCACCCTCACTGATCAGGTGTGCCTGTCCTGCCTTGATCTTGTCTATCAGGATTTTCCAGTCATTGCGGATGACCTCCAGATCCTCGTCCGGGAACTGGAACAACACTGCCTTGTCAATCGTAAAGTTGACCTTGGGCACCCCATCCCGGTGCTCATAGGACATCAGCAGCATACAAGCACACTTCATCCAGAATGCACTGGTCTCGAAGGTCTTGTAGTATTCTTCATCATAGTTCAGCATATCGCAGACCAACCGTTCCTTGGCCTGAATGCCACGAGGGGTCTGCCGATAGGGTGTCACCTTCAATTCGACGCCCGCTTCCTCAAAATCGGGAGCCGGGTTGCTATTGGGCTTATACCCAAACCAGCTTTCCTCCACAACGGTACCGATGGCACCCTTGCCTGTTGCGATGCGCCCAGTCTTGTCAATCTCGCCCAGCGTTTTGCCGACTGCTTCCTGTCCACGGGCGAGGACTTCCGCCTTCGTTTTGTACTTCCGCTGCTCCATGACTTACCCTCCAATTTTAGGGGTTGATCCCTCGGTAGGTTTTTGCTATAATAATGGTGAGAAAACGGTCAAAATCGCAAAAAGTGGTTGATCTTTTTCTCAAAAAAGTGTATACTTAGATTTAAGTATACCACAGAACGGGGTGTTATGAAAGTGTCAGCAAATAGCGATATTCGTGTTGTGGAGCTATTTGCCGGCGTCGGCGGTTTCCGCGTTGGATTAGAGCGTTGTTCCGAAAGATTTAAGACGATTTGGGCAAACCAATGGGAACCCGGCCAAGCTGGTCAATGGGCTTATAAGTGCTACGACAAAAATTTTGGCGAGGATTCCCACTGTGTGAATGCAGATATCGCCACCGTGATCGATCAAGTGCCGTCGCACGATCTTCTGGTGGGCGGATTTCCCTGTCAGGACTACTCTGTTGCCAGCACCGGTGCTAAAGGCATCGAGGGCAAGAAGGGCGTCCTCTGGTGGTCCATCTATCAGATCGTCCAGAAGAACCATCCCAACTACGTTCTGCTGGAGAATGTAGACCGCCTGCTGAAATCTCCCGCATCCCAGCGGGGCCGTGATTTCGGCATCATCCTGAAGTGCTTGCAGGAAGAAGGCTATGGCATCGAATGGCGTGTAATCAATGCCGCAGACTATGGCTGCGTCCAGCGCAGACGGCGCACCTTCATCTTTGCATTCAAGAACACCACCAAACAGTATGAGCGTATGACCTCGTGTTTCTCCGAGGACACAAAGGACGGTCGTGTCTGGCTGATGCAGGAGGGCTTCTTTGCCCATGCGTTCCCGGTGCATTCTGAGGTCGCAGACCCCAAGAAAGTGACCACCGTCGATTTCAACGAATATACCGACACAGTTGACGTAACGAACCGTTTCAGAGCCGCTTTCTACAACAGCGGCGTGCTGTGCAACGGTAAAATCTTCTCTCTGGAAGCCGTCCCGAACGGCAAGGAGCCGATGCTACTCGGCGATATCGTTGTCAACGGCGATATCGACAAGAGCTTCTTCATCGAGGATGAGGATCTGGAGAAGTGGAAGTACATGAAGGGTGCCAAGACCATCGAGCGCACTTCCAAGACCGGCTACTCCTACACCTTTTCCGAAGGTCCCATTGCGTTCCCAGATCCTCTCGACCGTCCCGGTCGTACGATGCTCACCAGTGAGGGCACCAAGAACCGCAGCTCCCATGCGATCATCGACCCTAAAACAGGGAAGTTACGCATCCTGCTGCCGGAGGAGTGCGAACGCATGAACGGTTTCCCGACGGGCTGGACCGACACTGGGATGCCGAAGCGTCAGCGTTACTTCATCATGGGCAATGCCCTTGTCGTTCCGCTCATCACCCAAATGGGCAAGCAATTACTGGATATCTTATAACAAAAAACCAAGGCTGCATAGTCGGCCTTGGTTTTTATGCTTTTTCGTCACGATCAAGAGGTGCCCTATCATGGAGCAGATCCGTGTTGTTGAGCTTTTCGCCGGGGTCGGCGGCTTTCGCCTTGGACTGGAGCAGGCTTCCTCCTGCTTTCAGACTGTCTGGGCGAATCAGTGGGAACCATCCATGCGTTCCCAATTTGCTTTCGAGTGCTACGAACGGCATTTCGGGCATCGTCCAGAACACGTTTGTCAGGACATCGTGACCGCCAAAGGAAACATCCCTCCACACGACCTTTTGGTCGGTGGCTTTCCCTGTCAGGATTACTCCATCGCCAAAAAGGGCGCACGAGGGATAGAAGGGAAGAAGGGCGTTCTTTGGTGGGAGATCAACGCTATCCTACGGACACACAGGCCCCGCTATGTCCTTTTGGAAAACGTAGACCGGCTCATCAAGTCTCCAGCATGGCAAAAAGGGCGTGACTTTTCCATCATCCTACGGTGCTTCTATGAAGCAGGCTATGCCGTCGAATGGCGGGTGATAAATGCCGCCGACTATGGCGAAGCACAGCGCAGGCGGCGCACCTTTCTCTTTGCCTTCCGAAACGACACCGCCCTGTTCCGAAAAGCGGCGGACCTCATCTGTGTGGAGGGTCTGAAAGGTGCCCACCAGTTGCTCCTGCAGGACGGCTTCTTTGCCCCCATCTTTCCCTTGTATGGTTTTGAACGGAAATACAGCGAGGGATGGCTCGATGAGTTTCGTTATCTCGATTTGAAGGATCTGTCTGCCGCACAATCCTGCCACTTCTACGCCTCCGGGCTCATGGTCAACGGACGCTTTTATTCCGTCGAGAGCATCCCCCTTCAATTCCCATATAAGCCGCTCTGCTCCGTGCTGGAGACCGCCCCACTTGCAGAGCGATATTTCCTTTCCGCCGCCGACATCGACCACTGGCGGTATCTCAAGGGCGCAAAGCAGGAGACCCGCCACCGTAGGAACGGTTCTACTTATTTCTTTTCGGAAGGCTCCATGGCGTTTCCCGATCGTTCCGACTTTCCTGCCCGCACGATGCTCACCAGCGAAGGCTCCGTTTCCCGCAGCACCCATGTAGTCGCAGACCCACGGACCCAACGGCTGCGTACGCTAACGCCCATCGAATGCGAACGGCTCAACGGCTTCCCAGATGATTGGACAGCCGGGATGCCGGAACGACTGCGCTATTTCACCATGGGGAATGCGCTCGTCGTTCCGCTGGTCAAGGCCATGGGCAAGCGGATCAGCGCACTGGCCGAGGACGAGCAGCGCAGTTGATGGGCGTTTCTTTTGGGTTTCCAAAGGGGCCGCAGCACCCCTTTGGCACACGACTTTGCCTGCAAAGTCTAGTGTGTTACACCTTGGTTCCGGCTGATGCGGAAAAGGGGCTGCGAGCGGCTCCGGCAAGCACCTGTTCTATGGCAGAAGGATGCGCGGATGGGCGTGGCAGTTGACGGTCTTTGCCCACCCAGCGCAGGCTTGCAGAGGAACCAATGGTGTACGTTCTCCCGTCCTGCCGCAGCAGCGTTTTTCCCCTATAAGCCGCAATGTAAAAATAATCAGCGTCTGTGCTTGCCCCGGTTGCCTGCAAGTGTCCCCGGTTTCAGCATTGCCGTTTTATAAAGAATCTTCTTTATCAGCTTTCTTTCATCCTCTGTCAGCTTATCGTAGTTGATGCCGATTGCCTTCAATGCTGTTCGGATCTTCTTTTCATCCGCAGACCCTTCAAGTTTCTGTGCATCCTCCAGTTCCTTCATCAAGTTATCGACCATTGCACCATCCGAAGTGGTCTTGTCCTTGCGGTGTTCCATCTTGATGTTCTTCAGGATATCCACCAGTTCATCATACAAGACCCGGCCAAAGTACTCATCTTCATCGATCTGCCCCAGCTTCAAGGTGCTCATGTACAGATCATTTTCATCTGCTGCATACTTCTTTTTCAGCATTTGCCGCGTTGCTTCCAGACCAGCATTGAGGTTTTGAATGTTTGCGCTGACATATCCATCCACATAGATTTCCAGATCGGTCATGAACCGCCGGAAATTCTCATGCACGATCAGTTCGCACAGCAGCCGATGATTGAATTTTCCATTCCTTAATACGTCCACTGCGCCATCGCTCAGATGCAAGT
>UMFA01016512.1_pt1 | contig 26206 bp, 23 predicted proteins | sample 1964891 | NCBI WGS metagenome assembly UMFA01 (sample SAMEA4836034, study PRJEB28245) | human gut metagenome | biome: gut microbiome; material: fecal sample | place: Denmark | collected 2008
CGGACTCAGTTCCGAATTACTGCATATTTGTACGCAAAGCGGTGTCGGTTGTAGGATATATGAAGAACATATTCCCTTAGATTACCAGACGGCTGTTATGGCAGAAGAGCTGAACATGAATGTCACGACCTGCGCTCTGAATGGCGGAGAAGACTATGAATTATTATTCACAGTCCCCATTGCCGACCACGAAAAAGTCAGCCAGATCAAGGACATTAAAATAATAGGCCATATCACCAAGGCCGAATTAGGCTATGCACTCATCAGTAGGGATGGCCAGGAATTTGAACTGAAAGCTCAAGGCTGGAACCCGCTTAAAGGCTGATGTGCCGCATTGTTTCAGCCAGGTTGGACAACAATCCTCCTTGCTATCAAAGACAATCCGTCTGCATTTAACTACACTCTCACCTGTCTTCTCCGACCCAGAAAACAGGTGAGAGTTTACTTTTTTCTCCTACATTACACAAAAATATATCGAATATATTTGGCATTTCAAATTAAATCGCTACCTTTGCACTCGCAAAACCGAAGTAAGTCGGTGCCATAGCTCAGTTGGTAGAGCAAAGGACTGAAAATCCTTGTGTCCCCGGTTCGATTCCTGGTGGCACCACTTGAAAATCAAGCAGTTACTAATTAAAGTAGCTGCTTTTTTTATTTCTTCTTGCATCTTTTTCGGTGGTTTTTCCATGATTCACCAACTCTCATGTAAACCAAGATGTAAATCAAAAAAAGAAATGGCTATAACGTATAACGATTAATGTATTGTATTACAAATCAAAAACTCTCAGTAATGGTAAACATCCGCTTATGATTTGTGTCTATATGGATGGCAAACGGAGGTACAAAAGTTTAGGTTTGAGGACATCAAAAATGGATTGAAGGGCATTGTATGCAGCCTTTCCATCTGAGGTAACATTGAGCTTTGGCGGTCCGAACACCAGTATGCGGACGATGCCCTGAAGTTCCGAGCTATCCGCTCATGGGGAGAATGCAGTACCAAAGAAAGACTTTGGCTGAACGACATATTCGACATTCATCGTGATGAAAAGTCCATCGAATGGGTACGCGGACAAGTAGACGGGTACGACAAGGACTTGAAAACCGTTTCTGACAGTCTGATGCAGGAGAGTTCAAAAGTAAGACAACTGAACAACAATAAAAAGCGAAACAAATGATATGTATAAAACGATTGATACGACCTCCATAGGCGCAATTACAATACAAAAAAATGGAAGAATCTTGCTAAGACTTTGTTTTATTCTCATTGTTAATCACTAACTTTGCAAATATCATCAATCAATTATCGCACATTTGCAATATAAGCCAAATATGGGAACAGAAAAGATAAACAGATTAAAAATAGTATTGGTAGAACAAGGAAAAACAGGGAAATGGCTTGCCGGACAGTTAGGAAAGAACGAAGCGACCATTTCACGGTGGTGTTCCAATGTAAGCCAGCCTTCTTTGGAAATGCTGATGAAGATAGCATCCATATTGAATGTGGATGCGAGAAGATTGATTAATAACGGGATAGAAGAATAAGGTCATGGCCAAGAAACAACTGAAAGAGAAGAGCATCGAAGAAACCCTTTGGGATTCGGCAAATAAATTACGCGGGTCTGTTGAACCTTCGGAATATAAGCATGTGGTACTGAGTTTGATATTCCTGAAATACGCCTACGACCGCTTTGTGGAACGTCGCAATGAGCTGATAGCCGACCATAAGGAAGCGTTTGTAGACCAGCCTGTATTCTATAATGCCAAGAACGTCTTTTATTTGAATGAAATCAGCCGTTGGGATTATCTGATGGAGAATGCCAAGCAGAATGACATCGCTATCAAGATAGACGCGGCTTTGGCGCAAGTAGAGAAAGACAACCCGACACTAAAGGGGGCTTTGCCGAGCAATTATTATTCCGGATTAGGGCTTGACCGTACCAAATTGGCAAGCCTACTGGATGTCATCGGCAAGATAGATACGCAGAAAGACAAGGAACACGATTTGATAGGGCGCGTATATGAATACTTTTTGGGCAAATTTGCCATAGCCGAAGGCAAAGGTAAAGGTGAATATTATACGCCCAAGACGATTGTCAACCTCATTGCAGAAATGATACAACCCTATCGGGGCAAGATATATGATCCTTGTTGCGGTTCCGGCGGTATGTTTGTACAAAGCATGAAATTTATCGAAGCGCATCACGGTAACAAGAAAGACATTTCCGTATATGGACAAGAATATACCAATACCACGTATAAGTTGGCGAAGATGAATCTTGCTATTCGTGGCATTGCTTGCAACTTAGGAGAAAAAGCTGCCGATACTTTTCATGATGACCAACACAAGGACTTGAAAGCGGACTTCATCATGGCAAATCCGCCTTTCAACCAAAAGGCGTGGAGGGCAGAAAACGAACTAACCAACGACCCGCGTTGGCACGGGTATGAAGTTCCACCTACAAGCAACGCCAACTATGGTTGGATTCTAAGTATCGTTTCTAAACTGTCTACCAATGGAATGGCGGGATTTCTGCTTGCCAACGGTGCGTTGAGTGGCGATGGTACAGAGTTGAACATACGTCGCCAACTATTGAAGAATCATTTGGTGGAAGCCATTGTAATCCTCCCTCGTAATATGTTCTACTCTACGGATATCAGCGTTACACTTTGGATATTGGCAGGAAATCGCAAAGCCCGAACGGTGGAACAGAACGGCGAGTTGGTGAACTACCGCAACCGGGAAAATGAAGTTTTGTTTATCGACCTACGGCAATGGGGTGAACCGTTCGAGAAGAAATATATCCAGTTTTCGCAAGAACAGATTGCGCAAATAGCCGAAAACTTTCATAATTGGCAGCGCGAAGGTCATGAACAAACCTATCGCAATGTGCCTGAATACTGTTATTCCGCCACGTTGGAAGAAATTGAAGCGAAAGGATGGTCGCTCGTTCCCAGCAAATACATTGAGTTCAAGAACCGGGATGAGGGCATAGACTTTGATGCCAAGATGAAGGCGTTGCAGACGGAGATGAAGGCATTGCTCCGGCAGGAGGAAGAAAGTAAGAAAGAGCTGTTGAACCTGTTTAAAGAGCTGGGTTATGGATTTGAATGACAAAATTGTAATCTATCAGACAAAAGACGGACAGGCATCCATTGAAGTGAAATTGGAGAATGAGACTGTATGGCTTTCTGCTAACCAGATGGCCACTCTGTTTGACAGGGATGAAAAAACTATAAGAAAACATATCAATAATGTCTTTTCCGAAGGTGAACTGGAAAAAGAGAACAACACGCATTTTTTGCGTGTTGATGGAGTGAAACAACCTGTTGCTTTTTATTCCCTCGATATCATCATCTCTGTTGGCTATCGTGTAAAAAGCCAGCGAGGCACGCAATTTCGCATTTGGGCCAACAAGGTGCTGAAGGAGTATCTGGTGAAAGGTTATGCCGTCAATAAGGCTTTGACGGAACAACGCTACACGGAATTGAAACAGTTGGTCGCCGTCTTGGACAGGACGGTCAAGGCACAAGAGTCATTGACTTCCGATGATGCGCTCAATTTGGTGGAGGTCGTTTCCGACTATACCTATGCCCTTGATACCTTGGATAAGTACGACTACCAACAGTTGGCCGTGGAGCAGACCACTAACGAAGCAAAATTCCGTGCTACTTACGGGGGAGCCATGCAAGCCATCGAAGAGTTGAAAGCCAAGTTTGGCGGGAGCCAATGGTTTGCCCATGAAAAAGATGACTCATTCAAGAGTTCCATCGGGCAAATATACCAGACATTCGGCGGACAAGACCTCTATCCGTCGGTAGAAGAAAAAGCCGCCATGTTGCTTTATCTCGTAACAAAGAATCATTCGTTCAGTGATGGTAACAAGCGCATTGCCGCCACGCTCTTCTTATGGTTTATGGCAGGGAATGGCATCCTTTACAATCCAGACGGAACGAAGCGCATAGCCGACAATACGCTTGTTGCCCTTACGCTGATGATTGCCGAAAGCCGTACGGAAGAAAAGGATGTGATGGTGAAAGTAGTTGTGAACCTGATAAATAAGAACAACTATGAATAAGGGAAAAATGAAACGGTTGGGCAACTATATCCGCGAAGTGGATGTAAGGAACAGGGATTTGCAGGTGACAAGACTATTAGGTGTCAGCATCTCCAAAGAGTTCATGCCATCCATTGCGAACACTATTGGAACGGATATGTCTTCATATAAAGTAGTTAAGCCTCGACAATTTGTATATATAGCTGACACTTCACGCAGAGGTGATAAAATCGCCATTGCTCTATTAGAGGGAGATGATGAAGTTATAGTTTCATCAATTTATACTGTTTTTGATGTTAATACCAAGCAAGAACTTCTCCCCGAATACCTGATGATGTGGTTTCGTCGCCCGGAGTTCGACCGCTATGCCCGTTTCAAATCACACGGCAGTGCACGTGAGATTTTTAGTTGGGAAGAAATGTGTGATGTGGAACTGCCCATTCCCTCCATAGAACAACAGCAAAAGATTGTGTCCGAATATGAAGCTGTTATCCGCCGCATCCGCCTCAATGAGCAAATCATCACCAAGTTGGAAGAAACGGCTCAAGCTCTCTACCGCAGGATGTTCGTGAACGGGATTGATAAGGAGCATTTGCCAGAGGGGTGGAGAATGGGGACGTTGGAAATGCTTTGCGAATTAATTATAGCAGGAACTATCCCAGTGTATTCTGACGAAAGCCAATATCTTGTATTAGGACAAAAATGCAATTACAATGGAGGACTTGATTTGTCTAAAGCAAAGAAGCACAAACCGAAATCGAGTTGCACTTCGTTAAAATTCGGTGATATTCTTATCAATTCGACAGGGAAAGGTACTTTGGGACGCGTTGGACAAATCTATTTCCAACCGGAAGATGTTACTTTTGATTCTAATATTACCTTGGTTAGAGCCAAAGAAGATTATTTGATAGAATATGTTGGAAGTTATGTATTGCAACAAGAAAATATGTTCGAGCATATATCACAGGGAAACACCGACCAAACTCGATTATATTGTTCTATGGTGCGTCCTTTAAAAATTATTATTCCCGATAATGATACGTTGAAGGCATATTCTAAGAGTTGTAGACCAATAAAACTTTTGATTGAACAAAAGCGGCAAGAGAATAAACAATTAAAAGAATTACAGTCTTTGTTTTTGGCAAAGATGGGGCAATAAACAAATATATTTATGCAGAAAAATTATGTTTCACCTGATTATATGAAAGATTCTTTTACCTGTCCACATTGTGGAACTCTTTCATTAATGAATTATATTAAAGTATGTTACTTCAATGGGATTTATCAGACCACATCAAATAAAAAAAATGCAGGCGGTACAAATTGGATACTGATAGCAACGTGTCAGAACTGTAAAAAAGAGATTATTTGGATTGATAATATCTATGTTTATCCTGATATTATAGCCGAAGAAGCCAATGAAGATATGCCTGATTCTGTGAAACAATTATATAATGAAGCAAGTCTGATTTACAATAAATCCCCACGAGCGGCTTGTGCTTTATTGCGTCTTGCTATTGATAGATTGTGTAATGAATTGGGAGAAACAGACCGTGATATCAATAAAAACATCGGGGAGTTGGTAAGAAAAGGTTTACCACAAGCCGTTCAACAGGCATTGGATGTTGTTCGTGTTATTGGAAATAAGGCTGTTCATCCAGGACAAATAGCATTTGACGTTGATGACAAAAATACGGCAACCATGCTTATGCGATTATTAAACATCATTGTAGAACGAATGATTACGGAACCTAAAGAAATATATTCACTTTATCAAGGATTACCAGAATCTGTTAGAAACGCAATAGAAAACAGAGACAAAAAATAGAAACTTATGGACAATTCAGTTTTAGATTTAGTAAAAGGGACTCCCAATATCGTGGGTCAAATCTATTCAGACCTTGCCCAACCGAGCGTAAAAGCTGTTGGACAAGCATTGGGAACTGTATTTGAATTTAGCACCTCTTTTTTATTGCCAGTGAAATTGTTGAATGAAAAATTCAAATTGAATTTTAAGAAACGAATTACAGAATATGAACAGAAATTAGAGGCAATACCTGAAGACAAACGCTGTGAAGTACATCCCCAAGTAGGGACTCCAATTATTGAGAAATTATCGTACACTACAAATGATGACATCGCTGATTTGTTTACCACACTATTAGCAAACGCATCTAATGTTGATATGGTGAATACGGCTCATCCTTCTTTTGTCACAATGATAGAAAGGTTGTCACCTGATGAAGCAAGAATTATTAAATATTTAAAAGGGAAAGATGAGATACAATATTGTGATTTTAGAGGAAATGCCCTAAAAGGGGATGGCTATAACACCATTATGGAACATGTTAATCTTATTCCGCAAGAAGTTCATTTAAGTTTTCCTAATAATGTAAATGCTTATTTGGCAAATTTGGTAAGTTTAGGAATTTTATTCGATATGGATGGCTCTTACATAATTGACCAAACTATCTATAATAAAATCAAAGCTGTTTATGGGTTTGAGAGACTTAAGACCCAATTCGTACCCCATGTATACAAAGAACTTGTTACCAATGATAGCTTTTACAAAGTAACTGATTTTGGTAAACTTTTTATTCAAGCTTGTATTAAATAATGTAATCTTATGTCACACTTCAACGAACACACCCTCGAACTGTCCATCATGGAACTGTTCCAACAAGAGGGTTACATACATACCAGCGGAGAAGAAATCCATAAAGAAGCAAGTGACGTATTGCTGCGCGACGGCATGCGCCTGTATCTGCGCAGCCGATATAAAGCCGAAGGCATTACGCCGTTGGAGATTGAGCGCACACTTGCCAAGCTGACTGCCAATGTGGGCTTCTCCTTGTATGAGCAGAACCGTCATACCTATTGGCTGATGACGGAAGGCTTTGCGTTGAAGCGTGAGGATGTGGCTTTGCCGGATTTGTTTATCGAGCCGATAGATTTTAGTAAAGACGGCATAAAGAATAACCTGTTCCGTATCGTCAACCAGTTGGAGATACAAGGCTCGGAGCGGCGCATTCCTGATGGCATTGTTTATGTGAATGGTCTGCCCGTTGTGGTATTGGAGTTCAAGAGTGCCGTGAAGGAAGACACAACCATCATGGATGCGTACAAGCAGTTTACCGTGCGCTATCGTCGCGATATCCCCGATTTGTTCAAGTACAATGCTTTTGTGGTGATAAGCGACGGGGTGAACAGCAAATACGGGTCGCTGTTCTCGCCTTACGATTTCTTCTATGCGTGACGGAAAGTGGAGGCGAACGATAAAGCGACCGACGGCATCAACTCATTGCTAACGATGGTGCGGGGGTTGTTCCGAAAAGAAAGGTTGTTGAGCATGATAAAAGATTTCGTGTTCTTCCCCGATTCATCGAAGAACGAAAAGAAGGTGGTTTGCCGCTATCCGCAATTCTTTGCCACACACAAGCTATTCGATAATATCCGTTTGCACTCCAAACTTCAAGAAGGCGGAGATGGGAAAGGAGGTACTTATTTCGGGGCGACGGGCTGCGGCAAGAGCATTACGATGCTGTTCCTCAGCCGTATGTTGATGCGGAGCAAGGATTTTGCCAGTCCCACGATTGTATTGATAACCGACCGCACCGACTTGGACGACCAGCTTTCCAAACTGTTCGGCACAGCCAAGAAGTTCATCGGTGATGAATGCATGGCGGAAGTGGAGAGCCGGGACAAGCTTCGCGAACATCTGGCCGGACGAACCAGCGGCGGCGTATTCCTGACCACTATCCATAAGTTTACGGAAGACACACGGCTTTTGTCAGAACGAGCCAATATCATTTGCATCTCAGATGAGGCGCACCGCTCGCAAACCAACCTCTCCTTGCAGGTCAGGCAGACTGATAAAGGCGTGAAACGCAACTACGGCTTTGCCAAGTACCTGCACGATTCGTTGCCCAATGCCACGTATGTAGGTTTTACGGGCACACCGGTTGATGCCACGATAGACGTGTTTGGCGAAGTGGTGGATGCTTATACAATGACTGAATCGGTAGCCGATGGTATTACTCGGCGTATCGTCTATGAGGGACGTGCCGCCAAGGTGTTGATCGACAACAAGAAGTTGCAGGAGATAGAGCTGTATTACAAACAGTGTGCCAAGGAAGGGGCGAATGAATACCAGATAGAGGAGAGTAAGACAGCCGTGACCAAGATGGAGCGCATCTTGGGTGATTCCGACCGTCTGCAAGCCGTAGCCGAAGATTTTATCGTCCACTATGAGAAACGGGTAGAAGAAGGAAGCACCGTGGAAGGCAAGGCTATGTTCGTTTGTTCCAACCGCACCATCGCTTTCGACCTTTATAAAAAGATTATCGCTTTGCGTCCCCAGTGGGCAAAGATACCCGGCGAATACGCGCATGAGGACAATTATATGATGGCGGCAGAACCGCGTGCTCCGTATGGGCATCAGGAACTCCCCATAGAGAAAATAAAGTTGATAATGACCCGAAGCAAGGACGATGAACCGGAACTTTACAACTTGCTGGGAACGGATGAAGACCGCCGCGCCTTTGCTGAGGAATTCAAAAAACCTAAATCAAACTTCAAGATTGCCATTGTGGTGGATATGTGGACAACAGGGTTCGATGTGGATTGCTTGGATACGATGTATATAGACAAACCTTTGCAACAACATACCTTGGTGCAGACCATTTCGCGTGTGAACCGTGTCTATCCGAGGAAGGAAAAAGGCTTAGTAGTGGATTATATCGGCATCAAAAGCAACATGAATGTGGCATTGAAACGCTATGCACAAGGGGATGCCAATCAGGATTCGGTGGAAAGCATCGAGCAGTCTGTTACGATGGTGAAAGAAGAATTGGATATTATCCGTCGGATGTTTGGTGGATTCGATTACTCTGCGTTTACTACCGGAACACCCTTGGAACAACTGGATTGTCTGAATAAGGGAGCCGAGTTCATGCAACGTACCAAAGAACAAGAGAACTTGTTTATGGGACATACCAAGAAACTGAAATCGGCCTTCAACTTGTGCTGCAACAATGAAGAAATCAGCGATGCGGAACGCGAGGAAATTCATTATTTCACGGGTGTACGCTCCATTATCTATAAACTGACTATTGGAGACACGCCAGATGCTTCGCAAATGAACCGCCACGTCAGTGAAATAATAGAAGAAGCCATACAATCCGAGGGCGTAGAGGAAATCATCCAAATAGGCAATGATAAGGAAAACCTGGATGTGCTGAGCGAGGAATATATGGAACGCCTGGGCAAATTGAAGTTACCCAACACGAAGGTGAAATTGATGGAACGTCTGCTGAAGACTGTTATCACGGAATTCAAGAAGGTGAACAAAGTAAAAGGCGTGGACTTCTCCAAACGTCTGAATGCGTTGGTGGACAAATACAATGACCGCCGGGACAGTGCCATTTTTGCAAATGAAGTGTTGACGGAAGTGGCAAATCAAATGGCTGATTTGTTGAAAGAGCTAAACAAGGAGAAGAAATCTTTCCTTGATTTAGGCATTAGCTACGAAGAAAAAGCCTTTTACGATATTCTTAAAGCCATAGCCAAGCAATTTGGATTTGAATATCCAGAAGATAAGCTCTTAAAACTTGCAGCAGAAATCAAGAAGATAGTGGCGGATAAGTCTAAATATACCGACTGGTCTACCCGCGATGATATAAAGACAGAACTAAAAATGGATTTGATTTTGGTTTTGGCTGAATATGGTTATCCTCCTGTGACGAATGACGAGGTGTTTAAGGAGATTTTGGAACAGGCAGAGAATTTCAAAAAATATAACGTGTGATAAGATGATGACAACCGAGTCTCAAAACACAGGACTACACACACTCTCTCCCCCTATAAATTTCTAAAAAGCCCCTTCATCTTTCAGTTCGACCCGTAACCCATTGTCTGAAAGCCTATTGACGGGCTGAAAGATTAGGTGTGCATCTTTCAGCTTTCTGTCATGCAGAAGAGGACAAATCATTCTGCGTCAAACGAAAAATCATTCTCAGCCGAACGATTTTTCGTTTGGCGCAGAAAAAAATAGGGTCATGGCCAAGGCGATGTTCACTTCTCTACGAAGTACGGCTGAAACATGGCTGAAAGATGGCCAGATGAGCGTTCAGCCAGTAATCAGCTTATTATAAACTTGTTATATCAAAACCTGAAGGATGAAGGGCAATTTCGTAAAACTCTTGGGAGGGGGGGAGGGAAGCCGTATGAACTATCCCTAATAATGAAAAGAGCTTCCCCCCACAAACTCACGTAACAGGGAAGTCGGTGGAATTTCATCATCTGCCATAGGTACGAAATAGCGCAGGAACTTACGCAAACGATAAGCCTCGGAATATTCCGGTACATTTTCAGGCACCCTCTCCAATATCGGCAAAGCCTGATTGCGAATGACTGCCAGTTCGAACAACAAAGCACTGTTGAACATAGCATCGGCCTCCTCCTGATAAGGGAAAATCCATTTGTCCTCTCCCTCGCGTACACTGGGCCAGCGGCGGATGGTATCCAAGGCCGAATAACCCCGATATTTGTAATCGCGAATGATACGCCGCAACAAACGGTTGTCCGTAGTCGGAATATAATTATGCGCATCCAACAAGATGGTCGTCATGGCCGAGACATAAATACGATATTTGTATTGTTCCTCAATCTGGGCTGTCAGCTCAGGATTCAAACCGTGAATACCCTCCAGAATCAGAATCATGTGGTCTTCCAACCGAAGTTTCTTCCCACTCTTCTCACGTACCCCTGTCTGAAAATTAAAATGAGGCAGTTCCACTTCCTCACCTGCCAACAAAGCCTGCAGTTGACTGTTGAAAAACGGAAGATCCAAAGCATAGAGCGACTCGAAATCATATTCTCCATGCTCGTCCCGTGGCGTATGTTCCCGATCCAAGAAGTAATCATCCAACGATATGGGATAAGGTTTTATCCCGTTAGCCATCAACTGAATGGACAAGCGTTTGCTGAATGTCGTCTTCCCACTCGACGACGGACCGGCTATCAATATCAGTTTCAGATTCCGCCTCGACTGTATTTCATCGGCAATACGTACGATCTTCTTTTCCTGTAATGCCTCGGCTACGTTGATCAATTCCGTAGTCCGCCCCTCTTGACAAGCTTTGTTAAAGTCACCTACAGTACCCAGTCCGACGATTTCCTGCCAACGATGATGTTCCCGAAAGATTTCAAGCATCTTCTCCTGATGTACCATCTCCTCCAGTTTTTCAGGATTCTTCCTGGACGGAATACGCAACAAGAGGCCATCATAATATTTCATTACGTCAAACACCTTCAATCCTCCCGTCGACGTCAGCAATGAACCGTAAAAATAATCCACCGTCTGATCCAACTGGTAATAATGTGTGTAGATAGCACCGTAACTCTCCAACAACCTCACCTTACTCGTCATTCCCTGACGACGGAACATTTCTATCGCATCCTCCGTAGGACTTTGTATACGGTGAAAAGGTATATCGGCATCTACAATTTCACGCATCCGACGCCAAATGGCAGTCACGTCATCCTCTTCTATCGGCCGCCCTATACGCAAGTCGCAATAGTACCCTCTCGATACCGGCGTCTCGATGCGCAACACACACCCGGGAAATAAATCTTTCACTGCTTTTACCAACACGAAAAAAAGCGAGCGGGTATAAGTACGCATCCCTGAAGATGAAGTGACATCAAGGAACTCCACATCTTTATCATTATAAAAACGATAATGAAGTCCTTCCACCTTATTATTGACCTTCGCACTGACCGGTCCGTAAGGCATTTGCAGATTTAACGCATGATAAGCATCCCAAAGTGTACTTCCGATAGGGAGTTGAAGAGTTTTTTTATTATTTTTGCAACGTATTTTGATTTCTTGTACCATAAAGCTTTTCGGGGATTTGAATAAACACCTTAAAAATAGGCAATGGGACGGAGAAAACATACTATCGTTCACTTATATTTCGACTGTTTATGGTGGTTTTAGCATTTTTAAAGCTTTTAGGTTGCCTTGGCCTGCTGATGTACGGCACAAGACTCATGGGAGAGAGTCTGCAGCAACTGGCCGGAGACCGGCTCAGACATATTCTCGATTCACTGACCACCAACCGCTTCACGTCATTACTCACCGGTGCATTGGTCACAGCCATGATACAGTCTTCCACCGCAGCTTCTCTGATGACCGTCAGTTTCGTACATGCCGGCATGCTCACACTCGTCCAAGCCCTGCCTATCCTCATGGGAGCATCAGTAGGCAATACATTCATCGCCTGGATTATGGCCGCCGAATTCAATTTCAGCATCAGTAACTACATTTACCCCTTGATATTAGTGGCGTTTATAATGACCTACTACCGCAAATGGAATGCGTTGGGAAACTCTATCTTCGGCCTATGCTTCATCCTGCTGAGCCTTGGCCTGCTCTGCCACATGGCCGACGACATGACGCTGACCGGTCCTGACGGTATAGCCCGCTACTTGGCCGTCTCCCATGAGAATTACGGTTCATACGCCATATTGTTATTCATTGGTGCCGCCGTCACTTTCGGCGTACAGTCCTCAGCCGTCCTCATGGCCACTTCAATGGCCCTGTGTTCCACCGGCGTATGGTCCATCTATTCCGGCGTGGCTTTTGTGTTGGGTGAGAATATCGGCCGCGCCATCGTCACTTGCCGTGCGGCATCTTCTGCCGGAACGCCTGCCCGCCGTACGGCTCTCGGACAACTGGTTTTCAATCTGAGTGGCGTAACCTGGATGTTTTTGGCCTTTCCTTATTTCGTCAATTTGCTATGTGACTTTATCCATTTCGACCCGACGCAAAAACTCATGACGGCCGATAAAAATCTGGCTTACGTTTTGGCAGCCTTTCATACCGGCTTCAATCTTTGCAACGCCGCCCTGTTTATCGGTTTGGTCAACCCTCTCGAACAACTGGCTACCCGCTGGGTGGCCAAACCACGGCACAACGACGAAGAGGAAAGCCAGTTGCGTTTCATTACCAAAGGGATACTCGACACTCCGGAACAGTCCGTCATGGAAGCCCGTAAGGAAATCATCAACTATGCCGACACCGTCACAAAAATGTTCACACAAACCCGTTTCCTGTTCTCCGTATCCAACGAAACGGAATTTAAAAACATCTTCACCTTGGTGGAACACTATGAAGATATTTGCGATGAAATGGAAGTAGACATAGCCAACTACCTGAACAAAGTCAGTACCGAAGAGCCATCGGCCGACCTTAAACGTGCAATCTGCGGCATGCTACGCGAAGTAGCTGAAATAGAAAGCATCGGAGACAGTTGCCATCATATCGCCCATACTGCCCGGAGGAACTATCGAAGCACCCAACAACTTACGGAAAAACAGTTGGAACACATTCACCAAATGTTTCAACTGACAGAACAAGCACTGGAACAAATGCGAACCATCTTATCCATCCGGAAAGCCCCAAGAGAGGCTTCCACAGCCTACTATATAGAAAGGGAAATCAATAAATTCCGCAATCAACTACGTAATCTGAATTTTACAGACGTAAACAACGGCGTGTATAATTACCAGACCGGGGCAATGTATATGGACGTCATCAACGAATGCGAACAACTTTCCGACTGCATCCTCAATGTAACGGAAGCACGGTTGGAAGCCAAAGAATCCTAAAAGCTCATGGCTTTAATCCTTTTATCCCCACTATCAACTTTATACATTGATAATATCAGACAACGGTCAGCAATGCTGCGCCATAGCTAAACCTCGCACTCTCCGGAACCAACAGCAATATTTTCTCACCTTTTTGTGCACGCGTAGCCATGTATTCATCCAAAGCAACAAAGATAGATGCAGACCCGATATTACCGACTTCAGAGAGATTCGTAAACCAGTTATCCCATAATTCTACATTACGGCTTTGCATTTCCTTTTTCAGTTCATCTCCTATAAAAGCCGAAGAGATGTGAGGAATAACCGTTTTTATCTCACGTACATCCACAGCATATTCCTGTATACACTCTTCTATAAAATCCACCCAATACTTCATTCCGTTCATTAAAATCTTGAAATCCTGGCAGAGAAGGAAATTACCGATATTTAAACGGTCGCCGAACTCTTTCCAACCTTTCAATTCCCCATTCGGAAGCAACTCACCTCCCATACGCATACACGTAGAAGTCTCATTGGCATAAGATTTTGTCTTCACCCATTCTATTTTCAAAGAAAGACCAGCTTCATTCGGCCGATCCGACAAAAGCAAAGCAGCCGCACCGTCGCTCAACATAAACCTCAAGAAATCACGTTCAAACTCCATATATTGAGTATTGGACAACTCATCGCATACGGCTTCGGGCACCTCATAATTAACAGCCCTGAATGTAGGAGAAATCAACTCAGATGCCGTACAAATACCTTTATGACTCTCATTCAACCGAATAGCGTTGAACAAAGTCTTTAGAGCCTGCAAAGAAGTCAGACAAACACCGGAAAAAGAGAAAATTTCTACCGGATGACATTTCAATTGCCCATGAACCATAGAAGCATGCGACGGTACCAACTGATCCGGTGTCGTTGTCGCACAACACAAAGTATCGATATCCTCTATGCATCCCCCGAGTGAAGATAATTTTTTGATAGCCTCTACCACCATTCCGGAATTCCGATGGGTCACCGCTCCTTCCTCATTCAGTGCATAATAACGATGCTTAATGCCATTACGCTTTAATACAATAGACTTAATACGTGATTTCTTTCCTTCGATGTAACCCAAGAAATCTTCTATATGTTCGTTGTCTACAGACTCATTCGGCAAAAACGAACTTAAACAATTTATATAAACTTTATTCATCGCTTTATAATATTATAATAAAACATTAAGTGCTTCTGTACCTCTTCTACCGTAAGCCCATTATTAAAAGACTCTTCAAAAGCACAACCAATAAAAATATACCTCAAGTGATGCGCTACCTCCTCGGCATCTAAATCTCTTATTTCCTTCGTTTTAATGGCATTTTTTACTACAGCCTTTATAAAAGAATACTCATGAAAAAACAGGTTGTAAATTTTACTATCAAATCCTTCATAGTTCTTATGTGCCTGATATAAAAGGCTGAAGTAACCTCCAAAGCCATTGTTCCCCTCCCAAACAAAAGGCTTCATCGATTCAATCGTATTCTTCGCCCCGTTTATATATACCTCAAGATATTCTTTCAAGGAAATCCACTTGGCAGCCTCCTCCTTAAAACCGGTCTTCTGCAATACATTCTGCTTGTTCAAGACAAAGCGATCTATGACGGCTTTAAAAAGTTCTTCCTTAGACTTATAAGAATAATATATGGCTCCCCTGGTCAGCCCTATTTCCGCTTCTAAATCGGACGTAGAGGCGCCTTCATAATCAGCATTTAAGAAAAGACGAAACGCCCCTTCCAAAATTTTCTTATCACTCTTAGTCATACGTATTTTTATAATGTGCCACAAAAATACCATAATAAAAAGAGAATAGCAAATAAAGTCAATAAAATAAAAACAAGTATTATATTAAATCTATATTTCATATCGTAAAAAACAGCCACAACAGTTAATTTTACACAATTATTTTCAAATATATAATGCCAATTATAATAATCTGCTTACCTTTGAAGAATGAGACCTATATCTTATTTCGATATAAACACAATAATGATAACTGGAAAAGCCGGATTCATAGATTCCTATCTTTTTGAATACCTGCTACATAAAGGTGATAGGAGCTTCTGTTCGGATAACAGCCGGACAAGATATCCGAAAGGCGTGTCAACCTTAACAAAATCCATACTTCAATAAGCAGAACACGCCATCACCATGCCCTATGTGATTAATGGTATTGATAAATCTACAATCTGACTTTTCCGGTTTTTCTATATTATATATCAAAACCACCTTATAACAAAAAAGCATTAACATACACTATAGAACAAACTGTACGTCCGAGTTTCAATATGGACGAAACCATTAAAAACGCTTTGGAACAATGGGAGGTCTTAAAAACAAAATTGCTTCCGGCCTGAATTCAGACCGGAAGCAATTTCGCTTTTGTCCCTTTTTAAATCTTATTCCTCGTAAGGCTCGAAATCATCCTTGCCCACACCGCAAACCGGGCAAACCCAGTCTTCGGGAATATCTTCAAAAGCCGTACCCGGCTCAATACCTGATTCAGGGTCTCCTACCTCAGGGTCGTAAACCCACTGGCATACTGTACAAATATACTTTTTCATCGTTTTAATTGGTTTAAATTCATTTTTATATCAATAACTTGTGCAAGTATACTACTTTTTAGGTAGAAAACAGCGGAAACGCCAGTTTGCTTTTGTTTTTTTAACACACATACCCGAATGTAACTTCGCCCTCTTCTTTGTTCCATTATTCTTTCTTGTGCGTGAATGTTCCGCTTTCACCCACGGTGCTACCCTAAGGAGGAGTGACCTCATTCTTCCAGTGACAAAGATGATAAGCGTCCTGGTCTATTGCTCCGTCCTCCGTATAAATATCAGCCGAACAATGCCACCCGAAAGCAGAAGACTGCTTGGCACGCATTTGGACAGACTTCAAAATTCCGTCTTCGCCAAAGGAAGAGCGGCAATACATGCGATAAGAATAAAGTTCCATCCCCAACAAGTTCCTCAACGTGCAGGACCTCTCGAATACTTTTTCTCTTTCCGATTCCGCGCTGTCCCTGTCGCATTGCTCCATACTTTCCATGTCTGCAATAAGGCAACCTATATTTTCAAAAACAATACGTCCCCCTTTTTCCGCTACTGCCCACGAACGGTAGGTATTGCCATTCCTGCACCATTCCAGTTCAATGGTTTCCATGCCCGCATGCATCCCCTTTTCACAATCGCCGCGAATGACGTCAATCATAACGGGCCGCCCCATCACGCCCGACAAGCACCTCATTAGCCCCACGCTCACCACGTCGTAGGCATCATGGATATTGTCATAATAGCACACTGTGTTGGCCACGTCCGAAAACAAGCGTGACTTCACCTCCTCCAATTCTCTTTCCGAATCAATCGTTCCCCGGTAAACATATCCTTTCAGATAGAGCCCCGTTTCGTTTCCATCCCGTCTTTTCACAGCCTCTTCCCCGTGATGCTTCAGAGCGTACTCCAACTGTTCTTTCCACGTTTCCGGTCGTACACTGGTTGCCACTTGTGCTGTCATCGGCATATTCCACATCAAGAATACCACACAGCTTACCCTACATAAAATACCCTTCATTTATTTAGAATTTATATTCGACAATACATCAAACAACCGTCATCTACACTCAGTCCTCATCAGCAGTCCAAAAGCCTCCGGAGCAGGATACATATACACAAAATATGAGCAGCCCCATCATGATGATACAATACCCCATCCTCGCCCACCACAACTTGGTTCTAAACATCGGTGCACCAACAGCAAGGCAAACGACAGCCCAACAGTTCCTTTCAGTCAAAAAATAAAGCCCTAAAGCCAGCGTGCTTATTCCCCATGTCCAAGAAAAGGCTTCCACTATACCGTTCTTATATTTATGCTTCATTAGAATTACTAACTATTTATACCCATTTAACAACGCACTTTTCATGCCCTGTTTATACCGTTTCATTTCAGCAACAATGCGATGTACTTCCGAGGATTCCACTTTTATAGGTTTCCGAAGTATGACTTCAGCCATGCGACACATGGCTACTGTATCGTTCTGAAGTTCATAAATTTTATATAACTCATAAAGCGGAACGAAACGATTAGGGCACATGTAAGAAGCTTGCCCCAAATAACGTTTCGCTTGTTCATATCGCTTTAACTGTTTACAGTTGTCTGCCATTAGGAGTTGAACAAAGTAATCAGCCATCAGTGCATCGCATTCTTGTCCAATACGCAGGCTTTCACCATAGTGGCCAGACACGTTAAGTTCAGCAGCGTAATTATAGAGGAAATATGGATTTTTACCTAGTTCGCCATATAATTTGTGGTATGCGGGCAACATTTCGTCCGTCATTCCACCAAGAGAACAAGTGGCCACTTTACGCCAACACATTTCAATCTGCATCCGATGTATGGAAAAGCAAGACATTCCTACAAAACAAAGCGTAGCCGACAAAGATATGATCCGCCGTACAGATTGTAGAGGAGAATAGGCGTTAAAAAACAACACCGTGACGGAGATCCCACATAACATCCATGTATGGACATAACGAAACGGATAAGAAAATAAGGAAAAGACAGCTATGGACAACAAGCAAAGCATCGCCACAAGGGAACTCCCGTAAGGATGTTTCCGCCACGCCTGCAACAATAAGGCTGCACCAACAAGCAGGACGATGCCACCCACGAAGCCAAATTCCGTAAGGAGTCCCAGATATTCATTGAAAGGGGCTTGAGTGTTGTCTGCCAACATAACGTAAGGACTTTCGGGATGAGCTTTGAAATAATCGGCTTGCGCATCCATATACCGGGCTTGGAATCCTCCGATGCCATGCCCTATCCATGGACTTTCACGAATGACAGACCAAGTGCATCTCCAAATCAGCAACCTGCCATCTGCCGAATCTTGCTTATAATGGTATAGAAAGACGACTGCGGCAACCAATCCCACTACCGGAAATATCATCCATAACTTACGTATGCACTTCCGTCTAATTACGAAAAATACAAATATTACCATGTAAGTAGCCAATATGCCCGAACGTGATTCGGAAACAATAACCCCCATAGCTATGATGGCTATGCTTGCCCATGCAACTTTCCTGACGCAGGAATACCGATGGCCAACCAGACCTAAGCAGAAAGGCAGACTGAAAGCCAAGGCTGAGGCTACTCCTGCGGGGTTATCAAAACTGCCGCAAACGGGAAATGTCCCGAATGAGGTACAAACTCCCGTTTTTTGCAAGATGGCATAAAAGGCTTGCGAAACTGCACACAGCATAATAGCGGCAGCAAAATCAGTGAAACAAAACTTACTCGACATATTCCACCGGAATGTTTTTAGTACCCAAAACATACAAAAGATAACAGCCCCGAATAAGGCGAAGTAGGCTTTCGGATCAGTTTCAGCATCTACAAACCGTTCCGAAACTATCCAAAACATTCCTCCGAACCAAATCAAAAAGAACAAAAACAACCATTTGTCTTTCATGAGAAACTGTATGTGCTTCATATTGTATGCTTTTTTGCCTTTTTTATTCTACCTGCTTTAGAAGAAGCTACCAACGAAAATAAATAGCTTTCCAAAAATCTTTATCGACCATCCACCATATCTGGAGTAAAAGAAAAATTCCCCATATAATCCACCCCAACCGATCCACCCAAATATTCCGGCCTTTCAAAGCCGCAAACAACCAGACGAAAGACATGCCAACATTGAAGAATGCATTACTATTCCTTTCATATAAGTAATTGATGCCGGCTATCAGGTCAATAACAAACATCGCAAAACAAAAAAGCTGCAAATATATGTTCTGGCTGCTCTTCTTCCATTCCATATTTTTAACGTTAAAAAAGGCCTAACAAATTCCCTTTACTATCATAAATTTCTGTAACCATCTGTGTAGTGCCACCAGGAAACTGTGGTAGAGGGTCATAAGTAGTCACAGCCTTAAGCCCCCCGCTTCTGGCCGCATTATATATCGCCTCTTCTTGTTTATCAGTTTTCCAATTGACTAAGTCACAAGCATACTCAAAAGCAGTTGCAAGAGGCCCACCAATCACTTTATTAACACCTTTTGACGCATAATAAAGTAAAACCCCCAAAGGTTCCTTCGCTTCTCTATAATCTTCATAATATGCTAAAGCTGCATTCTCATTTCCACACACAACAGTCTCAGTCCACCCTCCACTTGGCAATTCCTCTCTTTCTGTATGATAATTGTCATCGTCTGCTTCCGGCATAAGTTTTTTAAAACGCGGGAAACTTCTACGAGAAGAGGTATAAAAATACAAACGTCCATTACGAACATATATTTTGCCTTCTTTTAATAAGGTGTTATTACGTTTCGTTCCTTCTACAAAAATTTGGAAGATTTCATCTGAAACATTAATTTCTTTTCCAGATTTAAGCATAAGTTCAATATGCCCATCCTCAATTTTAAGGTACGGCCTGACTCTATTATTGGCTTCTTTCATTATCTCCGCATTCCTGAAATTATCCTCTTTGCTCATTGGTACAACAAATTCCAAATAAGGCAAGTTTGAACAAGTAGATTCAGCCTGAATAATTTCAACACAATCACTTGACTCACAATTTGTAAATGTCAAACTTACAAAGAAAACAAAAACTATTTCTATTACTTTTTTCATGGCTTAATAATATTAAAAATTTAACATATTCCAAAATAAGCAATAAAAGGACACATCAACAAATAAAAAGCGTATACAAATTGAACAAGCCTTAATTTGTATACGCTTTTTACAGTCCTTAACACGTCCAAGTGCCTACAACTTCATTATCATACTCCTTAAATCCATGCCGGAATCTCCCAGTTTTTTCTTCAACCTCCACCTCCGCAATCTGAAAGATGCCGGTTTCACATGTAACAACCGGGCTATCTCCGTATTCTTGAAAGACATCCGTACAAGAAGCATGATGAACACGTCGTCTTTGGTCAGACCGGGATAAACCTTTCGCACACGTTCTAAAAACAAGAGATATTCCCTTGCCAAGAAACTGCCTCCGGATACGAAAACATCCTTTCCTTTGAACAAGGAAACCACAATGTTCCGGAAGACCAATAGCATTTCCCTTTTCACATCATATTCGCGTTTCATGGTTATTCATATTGAGATTACATTCTTTATTCCGAATCTTACCACCATACTTGCCGTCCTTCCTCGTAAGTGAAGATTCGTTCGTCTTTTCCTTTCGTCCGATTCCGCAGCCAGTATAGCGTGCCCACAGGCACGTCTTCATATACGAGACTGACCGTAGTAGCCACTTGTTCTCCTAAAGAAACCCAATGTCCCTTGGACCAATAAAACAATTCATAACGGTCACCGACTTCTATGGTATTACCGTCTCCACGCGGCGTACAAAGCACCTTTTCCAACGATACGGGTTTCCCGAAATCCATCCCTACCCAACCACCGGAGTGTATGGGTGCGTCAAAATAAGTCAGCAGGTCACCGTCGAAAGCCTTTTCTTTCGTCCTTTCCGGATTGTTGCCCCAAGAACCATCCGTTCCTATTATAGCCCCTCGGATTTCCTCATGACTACCCCGTTCATAAAAAGCAACCTCAGCAATGTTACAATGTGTGCCGTGCCAAGGTTGGATATAACGCCAATACCGGTAAGCCCTTACCGTATCGGCAATCCAGATTTCATGCCCCAAAGCCGAACCGTCCGTAATACGGAACAACGTATCTGCCACCTCGAAATCAGGACTGTCAGAAGCTTGTATTTCAGCCCCGACAAGACGGCCTGCGTATGGCAGCACGTAAGGAAAAGCCGGATATTTCCGGCGTAACACAAGTTTTTCCGTTGTCAGTGTATCCGCTATGAATTCCTTTTTATGACCGTCATACTCCAATAGGAAAGGATGGCCGATGGCTTCTTGTTCCCCTTTGGAATTAAAGATGATGGGCAGATAGACAATGTTCAGCCCCACATCCTGAAAAACCGCCTTCCCATCTTCCATCCGGGCAAAGTCCACCGGTGCCCAGGTTTCCTTGTCGAACACGGCCAAATAGGCATAGCCCGTTCCAACATGGCAAACCACCTCCACATCTTTGCAATCCATGTATTCCCGGGTCACGTCTTTCATGAATGGCAGTTGGAAAGTTTCTGGAACATACTCGGCTTCTTCATGCAGTCGTTTCAACTCCGGGTTTGCCGCATAAGTGTGCCGGAAAATCTTGGCTTTCTTTTCATCGAAGTTATGGGGTTGGTCGGGATTCGTATCAGCTCCCCCGAAAGTCAGGTTATTCCCGTTGTTCCCTTTGACCACGTTCCACGTATGCCCGGAAGCACGGACCGGCCAGTGGGGTGTGAAATCGCATGCCACCGGAATCCCCAAGCTGCGCATCACGGAAACGGTGATATTGGAATAATCATCGCACACTCCGCAAGGCAGCCTCATCCGTGTCCTGAGACGGTACACCGGAACAATGGCAGATTCTATAAAATGAGGATGCAACCGTCTTTTTAAACTGTTGTTGGCGATAAGGGATGCTTGCAAAGCCGAGTTCCAATACAAATCGCTATATTTCAACCCATCCAACTCTCCCCGGTAGTCCTCCCACAAATAATCCCTCCAACCATCCAAATATTGGAACTCTTCCATCTTATAAGGCAAGAGATATTCACAAAACTCGTCAAAATCCAAATGCCTTGCCCATGCCCCATGTTTCCATCGTACAAAAGCGGTGTCTATGTGCCGTATCAGGTAATCCGCCGTAACGATTTCCACATCCTCCACTTTACCATAATCAATGTCGTCCATGCGGAATGGCAAACGCTCAAGAACACCTTTCACTTCCTCTATCGGGTGGCCCGACAAAGAATCCAGTACCGCATCTACGGCATCATAATAACGGTTTACCGACACTGTGTCGGCAAACGAATAATGACCGGGCATGTTTCCAATGAGAAATTCAGCGGCTTTCGTTTTCAACGAATCCTCACGATAATATTCCAACACCGCTTCCAATTCCCCTCTGTTCTTTCCGGCTAACATTAAAGCTTCTTCCACGGCTGTATTTCCATAACGGCAAGTACAGCACATACATAAAACAATAAAGTAAACTATACCTTTCATCCGCTTAACCTTTTTTATGTATATACGTATGAAGGCACAAAACTACCTGTTGGGAAATTACAAAATTAAAATTCTTTAATAAAAAGCCATAAAAGGGCATTCTCTTCCCCTCCTATAGTTTTTCCAAAAATATGCTTCATCTTTCAGGATGATACATAAATCTATGGAAACAAACACATTAACACCCTGAAGGATGGTTCGGCCATCTTTCAGCCTCCCGTCATGCAGAGAGGTGAAAATCAATCTCAGCCAAACGAAAAATCATTCGGCTGAGATTGATTTTTCGTTTGGCTGAGAAAAAAAGTGGCCCGTGTGCCAAACGATTTCCGGTTCTCTACAAGGCGCGACTGAAACAGGGCTGAAAGATGATTGAATCATCCTTCAGTTCATAACTCATTAAATACAAGGCCATTACGATGAATTCAGAAAGATGAAGCATGTTTTCCCAAAATCCCTGGAGGAGGGAAAGATGTACCTTTACCCCTTCTCCCTCTTTCACAAAAACGGAAGCAAGACGGGCAAGACAAAAGAGGCACGGCAAACTATTTCTCCAAACAAGCCATAAGCTCTTCCACCCCTTCGGAAGCTCCTTTCATCAAATGATGCACACGTCCCCCACCATGGATTCCTGCCACGGGCTTGGGGTCTATCACATAAATGGGAGCATGGGACGGGACATAATTCAGCAGCCCTGCCGCCGGGTAAACATTCAGGGAAGTGCCGATAACTACAAAAATATCGGCCGTCGAGGTGACGTCGATGGCTGTCTCTATCATCGGTACCGCCTCGCCGAACCAAACGATAAAAGGCCGCAACTGGCTGCCGTCTGCCGCACGGTCGCCTATCTTCACTTCCCACTCTTCAGGGCGAAGCTCACGGATGTACTTAGGATTGTCCGGTTCCAGACTCGACGTGACTTTCGTCAGTTCGCCGTGCAAATGAATCACTTTCGTACTGCCGGCACGCTCGTGCAGGTTGTCTACGTTCTGCGTGATGACCGTCACATCGTAATCTTGCTCCATGGCCGCCAGCAACACATGTCCCCGGCATGGCTCTACCTCTTGCAACTGACGGCGGCGTTCATTATAAAAACGGGTGACCAACTCCGGATTGCGGGCATATCCTTCGGGAGTGGCCACATCCTCCACCGGATAGCGGTCCCACAGCCCTCCTGAATCCCGGAACGTACTCAAACCGCTTTCGGCCGACATGCCGGCCCCTGTCAAAACAACAACTTTTTTCATCTATTTTAGTTTTTTACCTACAAAAATAGGAAAAAATACAAGCAAATCACCCTAAAGGTCAAATAATTCAATTAACTTTGCGGCTTTAGTAAGAACATTTTAATAAAAACACCGCAAATGGATAAAGTAAGTTACGCATTGGGCTTGGGTATCGGGCAACAACTCAAAAGCATGGGAGCACAAGACCTTTGCATCGATGATTTTGCACAAGCCATCAAAGACGTACTCGAAAACAAAGAACTGGCCGTATCGCACCATGAGGCACAAAGTATCGTGACCCAATATTTTCAGGAAAAAGAGGCAGCCATGAACAAAGAAAAGGAAGCCAAAGGCAAACAAGCGAAAGCAGACGGCGAGAAATTCCTCAAAGAAAACGCGCAGAAAGAAGGCGTAGTCACGACTGCCTCCGGACTACAATACATGATATTGCAAGAAGGCGACGGCAAAAGCCCCAAAGCGACAGACAAGGTGCGTTGCCATTATGAAGGGATGCTCATCGACGGAACGCTCTTCGACAGCAGCCTGCAACGCGGCGAACCGGCCGATTTTCCGCTCAACGGAGTAATCGCCGGATGGACCGAAGGCCTCCAACTGATGAAAGAAGGTGCAAAATACCGTTTCTTTATCCCTTACCTGCTGGGCTACGGTGCAGGCGGCGCAGGAAATTCCATCCCGCCTTACAGCACATTGATTTTCGATGTGGAACTCATTAAAGTACTTTAAAATTTTATTTAATTCATAGTAACAACAATGAAAAAAACAGGTATTATCGCGGCTGCCGGTTTGGCAGCACTCATTTCTTCTTGTTCTTCTTCGGCTCCGAAGGCAGACATGAAAACGGACGTAGACTCTTTGAGTTATTCCATCGGTATGGCGCAGACCCAAGGACTGAAGCCTTATCTGGTAAACCGCCTCGGCGTGGACACCACTTATCTGGCTGAATTCGTAAAAGGTCTGAACGAAGGCGCCAACGCAGGCGACGACAAGAAGAAAACGGCTTACTATGCCGGTATCCAAATCGGTCAGCAAGTGAGCCAGCAAATGATCAAGGGTATCAACTACGAAGTGTTCGGCAACGACTCTACCCAGACCATCAGTTTGCAGAATTTCCTGGCAGGCTTCATTGCCGGTGTGATGGAAAAAGGCGGCCAAATGACCCTCGAACAGGCTCAGGAACTGGCCCAGGCCAAAATGAAGGAAGTGAAAGCCAAGAGCCTTGAAAAGACTTACGGCGACAACAAAAAAGCCGGAGAAGAGTTCATGGCGAACATCGCCAAGAAGGCCGGCATCAAGAAACTGGCCAACGGCGTATATTACGAAGTCATCAAAGAAGGCGACGGTGAAATTCCGGCAGACACCAGCCGTGTAGAAGTAAACTACGAAGGCAAGCTTATCAATGACACGGTGTTCGACAGCTCATACGAACGCAAGAGCCCGGCCACATTCCGTTGCAATCAGGTAATTCCGGGCTGGACCGAAGCTTTGACCCACATGCCCGTCGGTTCGACATGGATGGTATATATCCCGCAGGATCAGGCATACGCTGAAAGAGAAGCCGGCCAAATCAAACCGTTCTCTGCCTTGAAATTCAAAATCGAATTGCTGAGCATCAAAAAATAAGACCGGAAGATGAACGGATTAAAATATGCGGTCCTTTCCTTGGCTGTCCTCGCCTGCTTCGACGGTAGCGCAAAGAGAAAAAACAAAAAAGCCAAGAAAGCGGAAACAGTCCGGGTGGATACATGTTCCGTAGACACGTTCAGTTATGCCATGGGTATGGCTAACACGCAGGGATTGAAAACCTCCGTCCCCAGCCGTATGAACGTGGACACCGCCTATATGGCAAACTTCATCGAAGGTTTTAACGCTTCGCTCTCGGAAGCCGAACGCAAAAAGTTGCAGGCATACAGTGCCGGATTGCAGATTCGTCAGCAAGTAGAGGAACAAGTCATCCCGGGCATAGACAAACAGATAGCAGGGAACGACTCCGTGAAAACCCTCAACCGCAACCTCTTTTTGGAGGGATTCGGCAAGATGCTGGCAGGCCAACCTACGGATATGAGCTTGCAAAAAGCGGAGGAAGTGGCCCAAAAGCAAATGAAGTATTACCATGACGCAAACATGGAACGCAAGT
>UMFA01015660.1_pt1 | contig 24661 bp, 16 predicted proteins | sample 1964891 | NCBI WGS metagenome assembly UMFA01 (sample SAMEA4836034, study PRJEB28245) | human gut metagenome | biome: gut microbiome; material: fecal sample | place: Denmark | collected 2008
ACAAAAGAAACAGGAACAATTTCATCAAGATTAATGGTTTGGTCAAGTAGAGAAAGAAACTGATATTTGTCATTATCGAATTTGTTTTGGCAATCTTCAAAAATTTCTGCCAAAGTGAGCTGCTTATATGGTATCATATAGGTACATCTCCTTTCGGGTGGTTGGTTTATAGTTTCTAGGCAACTCTATTTTACCACAATCCGTTGAGGAGATGTTTTGTTTTATAAAAGTTAAAATGCCGTATTTATGCGGCTTGTGGCGTTTCGCAAACGCCTAATTGAAAATAAATGAAAGGAGAATTTGCAAGATGCCATTATCAAATGATTTTTTATGGGGAGGAGCAGTTGCGGCAAACCAGTTTGAAGGCGGATGGAATGAGGGCGGTAAAGGAATCAGCGTTATAGATGTGATGACAGGTGGAACACATGAGAAGATGCGGGAGATTACAAACGGAATTGAAGCAGATAAATATTACCCGAACCATAAAGCAAGTGATTTTTATCATGAATACAAGAGTGATATTGCGCTGATGGCGGAGATGGGATTCAAATGTTTTCGTACAAGTATCGCATGGACCCGCATTTTTCCAAGCGGGGATGAGACAGAACCGAATGAAGAAGGGCTGAAGTTCTATGATGATATGTTCGATGAACTTTTGAAATACGGAATCGAACCTGTCATTACGTTAAGCCATTTTGAAATGCCGTATCATCTGGCAAAAAAATACGGTGGATGGGTCAATCGTAAGGTGATTGATTTCTTTGTAAACTATGCAGTGACGGTCATGGAGAGATATAAAAATAAAGTTAAATATTGGATGACATTTAATGAGATCAATAATCAAAGTAATACATCAGCCGATATTTTCGGATGGACAAATTCGGGAGTTCTCTTTTCGGAATATACAAATAAGAAAAAGGCGATGTATCAGGCGGCGCATCATGAGCTGCTTGCAAGTGCGATCGTTGTGAAAAAAGGTCACGAGATCAATCCGGAGTTTCAGATCGGATGTATGTGTTCTTTTGTTCCGTTTTATCCGTATTCCTGCAATCCAGAAGATGTTATGACTGCGGCAGAATGTATGCATGAAAGATTTTATTTTTCAGACGTACATATGAGAGGGCATTATCCGGCTTATGCAAAAAAGGAGTGGGAGAGGGAAGGAACAAAACCACAGATGCTTCCTGAAGACGAGAAGATTTTGGCGGAAGGAAAATGCGACTATCTGGGATTTAGTTATTATATGACGAATGCGGTGAAAGCAGATGCAAAAAAAGATACGACAGAATCTCTGGACGGAAGTTCTCCGTATTCTGTACCAAACCCGTATGTGAAGGCAAGTGACTGGGGGTGGCAGATAGATCCTGTCGGATTAAGATATGCTCTGGTTACTCTTTATGAACGTTACGAAGCACCTCTGTTTATTGTAGAAAATGGATTCGGCGCGATCGATGTGTTAAAAGAAGATAAAACATGTGATGACGATTATAGGATTGCATATTTAAGAGAACATATTACCGAAATGAAAAAAGCGGTTGAACTTGACGGAGTAGATCTTATAGGATATACCCCGTGGGGATGCATTGATCTTGTATCGTTTACAACAGGCGAGATGAAAAAAAGATATGGATTTATTTATGTCGATATTGATAACGAAGGAAATGGAAGCGGAAACAGGTATAAGAAGAAGTCTTTTGACTGGTACAAGAACGTAATCCGGTCGAATGGAGAAGAACTGTAGTTTTAAAGATAAAATAAAAAGAAGAATAAGCGGAAGAAAAGAAATAATGCGCTATACCCCCTTGATTTTTGAAGCAGTATATTCTATATTATAAATGATGTAAAAATTACATCTTCTGTACAACCTGACAGACGAGGGCTTGTACTGGTTTCGACAGGGATCTTGAAGATGGAGAAGCTATCCGCAGGCTGATGCGTTAAATCGCAAACTTAAAATTAAACGCTAACGATAATTTCGAATTAGCTGCAGCCTAATTGCCGCATGTCGGCTCTGTGGCACTCACACCACGGAAATCCGGCATCAACGATGTGAGAAACGATATTGGCAAAGCTTTGAGCCGATAGGCGTATCATGAAGCTACTGAAACCGTAAGGGTGTTAGTTCCCGTGCGGCAGAGGGAATGAAAAAGAACTGACTATGATAGTAGAAGTACATGGGATAGGTTTTTGGACGCGGGTTCGATTCCCGCCAGGTCCACCAAAAAGTCCTTACTCGAACTTTCAAGCATAAAAAAATTTGGTTCGTTCGATGTAAGTTCAGGATATATTTTTGGAACCCTTAAAACACAAGAATCACATCCGTAAATATTGCGGATGTGATTTTTTGTCGTCTCGACTAATTTGCTCAATTTCTTTAAGCCATTTCTGCGTGCCTGATTAACCTGTGCAACATTATCTTTTATTGGTTCTAATATAGTGTCGAAAGGAGCCTTGAATTCTACATTAATATCAAGCGCATCACTTCCGTTGGATACTAAAAACCTAGATATAAGAGCTTGGTTAATTAAGCGCTTAGTCATATCATCGGCAGCTCTATAAGTTGTGCCGCAGTCTTCGATAAGATCAAGAGCTAAATGTAAATTGGTTAAAATATTTTCAAAAGTCATATTATGCAAATTGATTTCATGTTCAACGCCTGCTAATTCTTTAGCAATTTTCTTCTGCTCACTTTTCATTAAGTCTAGCGGAATAGCATCAGAGTAATGAGCTTCAAGCAGCTTTTGACGTTTATGTTCAAGAGATATCTTCGTGCGGTTAAGTCCATCAAGCTCTGAATTGAATTTTTCTTTCTCTTTCAGGATAATTGCTTGTAGATATTCTTCCAGATATTGGCGTATTTCTGGCGGAAGCTGATAATTATCGTAGATTTGCTCAATTTTCTTTTCGACCACATCGATTAATACAGCTTTCATTTTGCAATCCTTTACTCGTTTACTGTGTCGTCCTGCACAGACAAAGTAGGGATATACATCACCATTCTTTTTCTTTTCATTACTGACCATTAGGCGTGAACCGCATTCTGCACAATATACGCTACTTTTTAGGAAGTGCGGATGCTTTACTGTTCGTTCGCCATTTATTCGGGAAGCAAGGATGTTCTGCACCTTATCCCAAGTTTCGATGCTAACTATCGGTTCATGGCTGCCTTCATGCTGAACATCTTTATACACTACAACTCCTTTGTAATATGGATTCACCAAAACTTTATGCAAAGTTTTTAGTGTAACTGGAGCCGATGGAATCTTTGGCGTCGAACGAGTCGTAAGTCCGCAAGCTGCAAGATGTTCGGCTAGTTCAGCAACCGTCCAATTCCCGGTAGCATATTCCTCAAATGCGATTTTTATCAAAGGTGCTCGTTCAGGGTCGAGAACAACAGTCCTTTCTTCGCGTCCTTTATCATCGACCTTACGGACATTCATATATCCTATTGGAGCTCTTCCGATAGTGCCACCATTTTTAACTTTCTCGCCCATTCCTTTCTTTACCTCTGTTGCAAGGTTTTGCGAGTAAAATTCAGCGATGGAACTCATGATACCGTGTAGTAGCATACCTGCCGGAGTATCGTCGATACTCTCCGAAGCGGATACGAGCCGCACTCCGCATTCGCGAAGGGTACGCATAATATCGATATCATCGCCTCGATTACGTGCGAGACGGTCGACTTTGTGTACGATTACATAATCAATACGGTCGGCATTTTCTCGTACATACTCTAGCATTGCCTGTAACTGTGGTCGGTCTGCGGATTTTGCAGATGCTCCACGATCGACAAATTCTTTGCCGATAATTGCACCCATAGATAGAGCTTTCTTTTTATTTGCTTCACGCTGAGCCGGAATTGAAAATCCTTCATCATTACCACCTCCACGTTCAGCTTGCCCCCGCGTAGATACACGAAGGTAAGACACTGCGAACTTTGGAGTCATACCAGCCATAAAAGTCTGAGTCGCGTGAGTCATTGCAGTATTGCTCATAAGCGTTACCTCCTTCTTATAGTTTGTCCTATGATACCTCTGAAGGGGTATCACATCAAGTTAAATAAAGTGATATTTTATAGTCATTTTTGGAGTAGCCAGCCCACAGTGGGGCTGGCTTGGGAGTGGTATATATGTTCCTAGATTTTGCGAATTACATCTTCGCCATAAGCAACGCCGAGACCGGAACCGCAATCCCATCTAACCTGAATCGTTCCGATAGCATCGACAAATTCTACTGTTCCTCGATCGCCAGGAGCTAATTTAGTGTAAGGGTCATTCATAGAGACGAGCTCTACTCTGGTTCCTGCTGGATACATTTTTCGTAGTCTTTCAAGGGTTTCCTTACTCGGAAAGTTCTGCATCGTCTTCACCTCCTTCAGATAGGTGTTCAATAGTTACTTCTGGAGCCTCGATTTCCTGTTGTACTTTACGTGCATCATGACGAGCTTTTGCGTCCTCAGTACGCCAACTGCTATTGCCGGAGAGATTTCTCAATAAGAATTTACGGGCAAATTTATACTCCTCGCCTTTAAAATTTAAGGATACGAGAAAAAGACGCATTGTAAATTTTTCATTATCTGAAACGCTCTCTGTAGCGGTAACGCGAGTGAGCATTTTTGCTCGTTTCGCAATGCCGGATACGAGCTGCATATATGCTTTGGCTTCTCCATCAATCCCATGATTAGTAAACCACGGAAAGCGGATTTTACCCTCTTTACGTTCAATAGATAGATCGTTCGTCTCGAGTGCCTTTTTGAGAACAGAAGCTTTACTTGCCACAATAGCTCTAACTCTGCCAAGTTCTGCTTCGTCAAGATATGAGCCCGGTAATTCAATTACAATTTTTCCGGATTCGGGCGTATCTGAAGTTTCTTTCGGCTGTTCGTTTGTAGCTTCTTTAGTAGAAGAATCGGTTGCCTCTTCAGACTTCTCGACCATTTCAAAAACTTTGTTAGAAGCAGATTGTTCGATACTATCTTCAATGGGCTCGAATTCCTCATCTGCAATTTCTTCGGATTCCTCATTAGACTCAAAATTACCTTCCGGTAAAGTAGGAGCTTCTGGCTCCTCCACATGATCTTCAGATGTTTCTTCTAGAATATCTAAATCTTCGGTCGCATTGTCTTGGGTTTCACTTGCAGTGGCGTCATCAAGAACTTCTTATCCCATTGATGAAGAAGGTCGCCCACGCCGATGGAAATGGAGTCTAGAACGCGTGTTGAGCAACACAGAGGAAATGAGCGTTAGGACTGATAGATTTAACAGACCTGCCGTATATATAAAATCAAGAATGAAAGATGAAGGTATGTTACCTTTAACAGTTTGGGATAATAAACTTTACTCTTCAACTGAGTATGGCACAAATCTTCTATCAGAGCTATTTAAGGGTAAATATTTTGATTATCCTAAGTCATTATTTGCTGTGATGGATTGTTTACGAATTGGAGAATGCGATAATGAAGGCATTATACTTGATTTCTTTTCTGGCTCCGCCACCACTGCCCACGCAGTGATGCAACTTAATGCGGAAGACGGGGGTAATCGCAAGTTCATAATGGTTCAGCTTCCAGAAAAATGTGACGAAAAATCTGAATCATATAAAGCGGGATACAAGAACATCTGCGAAATTGGCAAGGAACGCATTCGTCGCGCGGCAAAGAAAATTCACAAAGAACATCCAGATGTAAAATTTGATGATGGCTTCCGTGTCCTAAAAACTGATGATAGCAATATGACTGATGTCTACTATGCCGCAGATTCATATGATCAGGATATGCTTAGTCAACTTGAATCGAATATCAAGCCTGACCGCACAGACCTTGACCTTCTGTTTGGTTGTCTACTGGAATGGGGGCTGCCGCTCTCGATGCCGTACACTTCAGAAGATATTGAAGGTTGCAAAGTACATACATATAATGATGGTGATTTGATCGCTTGTTTCGATGAGAGTATTCCAGAAGGTGTTATTAAAGAAATCGCCAAGCGTAAACCGCTTCGTGCTGTCTTTAGGGACTCTGGCTTCAAGGGTAGTCCAGAGAAAATTAATGTCGGCGAAACATTCAAGCTCATATCTCCTGACACAAGGGTAAAAATTATATAATCTAACACCTCGAATGACTCTCGAAAATCCGAGAGTTATTCTTGTATTCTTGAAGACAAATATTGAAGTCTTGGCAAACTCATGATATAATTTATCCATTGTTTGAAACTATATGGTCAATTAAAACTAAAGAGGTAAGCATCATGAAAGTTAGCTATAAAAAACTATGGAAACTCCTCATTGATCGAGACATGATGAAAAAGGATTTGCAGGCTAAGGCAGGAATTAGTTGGGCATCTGTGACTAAGATGTCGAAGAATGAGAATGTTAGCATGGAAATTCTACTCAAAGTCTGTGAAGCCTTGAGCTGCGGCATAGAAGATGTTGTCGAGTTTGTGCCTGACGACGCCAAGGAGGAACATGGCGCTTAAAGACATATTTCGCAGCAAAGAAAATACAGAAAGCCAGGTACCGCCGATGAAAATTTTTGATAATATCACGGAAATCGTCCGGGACGATCTTCAAAAGACAATAAAACAGAATGGTCGCGTCTCTGTGGCAGCGGCTTGTTTCTCTATGTATGCCTATCAGGAACTTAAAGCACAGCTTGATCAGGTTGATGAGTTTCGCTTTATTTTTACCTCGCCTACTTTCATCAAAGAAAAGGCGGAGAAACAAAAACGCGAGTTCTACATTCCACGTCTTCATCGCGAAAACAGTCTCTATGGAACGGAGTTCGAAGTAAAACTCCGCAACGAGCTAACTCAACGTGCCATTGCTAAGGAATGCGCAAACTGGATTAAGGAGAAGGCAAAGTTTAAATCCAATACTACGGGTGAACATATGGGGGGGTTTATGACTGTCGCCTCTCCCTCCGAACAGTATGCTTATGCTCCAATCAATGGATTCACAACTGTAGATATTGGTCGTGAGCGTGGCAATAACAGCTATAATATGGTGCAGGGTATGGAAGCTCCGTTCGCTACACAATATATGCAGCTTTTTGATACGCTTTGGAATGACCAGAGTAAGATGCAGGACGTTACGGATATTGTGATTGAAAATATCACTAACGCCTATAATGAGAACTCTCCAGAATTCATCTACTTTATGACACTCTACCATGTGTTCAGCGAATTTCTGGAGGATATATCCGAGGATACGCTCCCGAATGAGGCAACTGGCTTTAAACAGAGCCAGATTTGGAACAAGCTCTACGACTTCCAGAAGGATGCCGTTCTTGCCATCATAAACAAGCTAGAGAAATATAACGGCTGCATTCTGGCGGATAGTGTCGGTCTAGGTAAGACATTCACTGCACTCGCCGTCATTAAATACTACGAAAACCGTAACAAGTCCGTTCTTGTGTTATGTCCGAAGAAGCTGGCCGAGAACTGGAATACATATAAAGATAACTATGTAAATAACCCCATTGCTAAGGATCGCTTAAATTATGATGTACTGTTCCATACTGATCTTTCTCGTAATGGTGGTCAGTCCAATGGCCTTGATCTCGATCGCTTAAACTGGGGCAACTATGATCTCGTCGTGATTGATGAGTCACACAATTTCCGTAATGGCGGTGAGCTTTCTGGCGACGACGCTAAAGAAAACCGCTACTTACGCCTCTTAAATAAGGTTGTTAGAGCTGGAGTAAAAACGAAAGTATTGATGCTTTCTGCAACGCCGGTCAATAACCGTTTCAATGATTTAAAGAATCAGTTGGCGCTTGCCTATGAGTGCGACTCGACATTGATCAATGAAAAACTGAATACATCTAAATCCATCGATGAGATTTTCCGTCAGGCGCAGACCGCATTTAATGCTTGGAGTAAACTAGAGCCGGAAAATCGTACTACCGATGCGCTTTTACGTACGCTGGATTTCGACTTCTTTGAAGTATTGGATAGTGTCACAATTGCTCGCTCTAGGAAGCATATAGAAAAATACTACAACACTGCTGAGATTGGGAAATTTCCAGAGCGCCTGAAGCCTATTTCTAAACGTCCGAACCTGACTGATCTAAACTCGGCTATCAACTATAATCAGATATATGAGCAGCTGATGATGCTGTCGCTCTGTATCTATACGCCGTCCAATTACATTTTCCCGAGCAAGTTGGAAAAATATGTAGATCTCTCACATCACAAAGGGAACAACTTAACGCAGGTTGGTCGCGAGCAAGGTATTCGACGACTAATGAGTATCAATCTACTAAAGCGTTTGGAAAGCTCAGTCTATTCTTTTGATTTGACCCTGAAGCGCATCTATGAGCTAATCAGAGATACAATCAAAACAATAGATGAATATGAGCAGAACGGTGGCACTATTATCGATGCTTACGATATGTCCGAGTCGGAGTTTGATATTGAGGATGACAACTCCGATCTATTTACTGTTGGCAAAAAGGTAAAAATCGAACTTTGCGACATGGATTATAAAACATGGCGAGAAGAATTGGAAAAAGATGCTGATACGCTTGAGCTTCTTACGCTCATGATGGCGGACATTACGCCGGAACATGACTCAAAGCTGCAGGCCTTGTTCGCTATGCTTGACGATAAGATGGCTCATCCAATCAATAAGGGCAATAAAAAGGTGCTTATTTTCTCAGCTTTCTCAGACACGGCAGAGTATCTTTATGAGAATGTTAGTCAATATATGAAAGATAAGTATGGCCTCAATACAGCAGTAATCACTGGCACGATTGATGGAAAGACAACTATCAAGGGATTTAGCGCGACACTCAACAACGTTTTGACTTGCTTCTCTCCTATTTCAAAAGGCAAAGATCTTTTGATGCCAAACCGCACAGATGAAATAGATATTCTTATTGCTACAGACTGTATATCCGAAGGACAGAATTTGCAGGACTGCGATTATCTTGTTAACTACGATATTCACTGGAATCCGGTACGTATTATCCAGCGTTTTGGGCGTATTGACCGTATTGGTAGTAAGAATAAATATATTCAGCTCGTAAACTTCTGGCCGGATATGACTCTTGACGATTATATTAACCTGAAATCCCGTGTTGAGACTCGTATGAAGATTTCAGTCATGACCTCTACTGGCGACGACGACCTTATTAATCCTGAAGAAAAGGGTGATCTTGAATATCGCAAACAGCAGCTTCAGCGACTTCAGGAAGAGGTTGTCGATCTTGAGGATATGTCTAGTGGTATTTCGATCATGGATCTTGGACTGAACGAGTTCCGTTTGGATTTGCTCGAATACATCAAAATGCATGAAGATATCGAGAAGAAACCTACTGGCCTACATGCCGTCGTTGCAAAAACAGAAGAAAATCCGCAAGGCGTTATCTTTGTACTGAAGAATATTAATAACAGTGTAAATAGCGACAATAGGAATCGCATTCACCCATTCTATATGGTCTATATCGGTTCCGATGGGGAGATTATCTGCGACTATTTGAATCCTAAAAAGATGCTTGATACGATTCGTTTACTTTGTCGAGGCAAATCTGAGCCAATCAAAAAACTCTGTAATAAGTTCAATGTAGAAACGGATGATGGTCGTAATATGAGTGAAATTTCCGAGTTGCTCAATGATGCTATCGTCTCCATTATCGATACAAAGGAAGAAAGTGACATCGATAGCCTCTTTTCTGGAGGTGGTACTTCTGCACTGATGTCGAATATCTCCGGTCTCGATGATTTTGAACTAATCTGTTTCCTTGTAGTGAAGTAAGGGGGTTATGATGATTGGATTACCAAAGACGACCGAATTTAATAAACGTATTCCAAAGCAAAAGTTCTACGAGAACATTAGTGTTACTCCGGCACTACGCCGCATCTTCATCGACCAAATCAAAGTAGTCTACTGGCGCAACAAGATCGCTCCATCTACGGTGAATCTGGAAGCTGGGCAGAATGTAACAGAGATTGAAGTGTTTGAAGTAAAACTCAACAGCGTTCCGCTTGATGTTTCTGTTTTGCGACAGATGGATAAAGAAATACCTTACCATATAGTATTTCTGCTCGAGTATGAGGGGAAGTGATGAATACATAAACGAAAGAGGGCCTTATTACTTACAGAAATTAGGAATGGGTTCAATTCAATATTCGGCATCATTAGACTACCCAATCGAAACTCCAGATGGAAGTACGGTTATGCCAGCAGATAATAATAAAGGAAAAAAAGCATGTTGGCGATGGTCTAGAGATAAATATGAGAGGAATAAAGAAAGAGGATTTGTAGAAATAAAAAAAGATTCTCAGGGAATTTGGACTGTCTACACAAAATAATATATGAATTGCGATAATGATGGTAATCCTATAGATAGAACACAGCGCCCAATGGGAATAATTGATGAATATTCAAGTACGCAAGCCGCAAAAATGCTTGAGAGTATGGGATTAGGTGGTTTGTTTAATTATTCGAAACCCGTTGACTTATTACAATATTTATTGCATCGTCTTGATCTGGGTGAAGAGTACGTATTGGATTTCTTTTCCGGGTCGGCCACTACTGCGCACGCAGCAATGCAACTAAACGCAGAGGACGGCGGACACCGCAAATTTATTATGGTTCAAATTCCCGAACACACAGACGAAAAAACAGAGGCTTACGAGTCGGGATATAAAAATATTTGCGAAATAGGAAAGGAAAGAATCCGCAGAGCAGGAAAGAAAATCAAAGAAAATATCTCGTCTACTCACAATCTCGATATAGGCTTCCGTGTCTTCAAGCTTGCCGACAGCAACATGAACGACGTCTACTACGGCGTGAACGAGTACGATCAAAGTATGTTATCGATGCTGGAATCCAATATCAAAGCTGACCGCACTGATCTTGATCTGTTGTTCGGCTGTCTGCTCGAGTGGGGACTTCCGCTTTCGCTGCCGTATTCCTCTGAAAATATCGACGGCTTTACCGTGCATAATTACAATGACGGTGACCTGATTGCCTGTTTTGATGAGAATATTACAGACGATGTCGTGAAAGCGATTGCTAAAAAGCAGCCACTCCGCGCAGTATTCCGCGACTCGAGCTTCCCGAACAGTCCGTCAAAGATTAATGTTGGCGAAATATTCAAAATGTTAGCACCGGATACCAGAGTGAAGGTTATTTAAGGAGTAGATATGAGATTACAATTTAAACATCAAAAATTTCAGGCAGACGCTGCCAAAGCTGTGGTAGATGTGTTTGCGGGACAACCATATCTCACTCCGTCCTACATGATGGATCGTGGCTCTGGCTACTACCAGCAAAGCATTACTGATGAAGAGGACTTTACCGGATGGAGCAATCATAAAATCGTTCCGGAGCTCTCTGACGGCATTATTTTGGAGCACATTCAAAAAATCCAGCGTGCTAACCAGCTCGCGCCATCACCGAAGTTGGAAGGTCACTACAACTTAACCATCGAGATGGAAACCGGCGTCGGTAAGACCTATACCTATATCAAGACCATGTTTGAGCTCAATAAGCATTATGGCTGGAGCAAGTTCATTGTCGTAGTACCGAGCATCGCCATTCGCGAGGGCGTTTATAAGTCTTTCGAGGTTACACAGGAGCATTTTGCAGAGGAATATGGAAAGAAGATTCGCTTCTTTATCTACAATTCCGCACAACTGACCGAGATCGACCGCTTTGCATCGGACAATTCTATCAATGTTATGATTATTAACTCGCAGGCTTTTAATGCTCGCGGAAAGGACGCTCGCCGCATCTACATGAAGCTAGATGAGTTCCGCTCCCGTCGCCCAATCGATATTATTGCAAAGACTAATCCAATCATGATTATCGATGAACCACAGTCGGTAGAAGGTAAACAGACTAAGGAAAATCTCAAACAGTTTAACCCGATGCTGACTCTGCGCTATTCCGCTACTCACAGGAGCGACAGTATCTACAATATGATCTATCGTCTAGATGCTATGGAGGCATACAACAAGCGTCTCGTGAAGAAGATCGCTGTTAAGGGCATTACGGAATCCGGTTCAACAGCTACCGAAAGCTATGTGTACCTTGAAGGAATTAACCTCTCTAAGGCTGCGCCAACCGCTACAATTCAGTTCGACGTCAAAGGTGCCTCTGGTGTTCGCAAAGTTACAAAGACTGTAAATGAGGGCTTCAACCTCTATCCGAACTCCGGCGAAATGGAGGAATACCGCAACAACTTCATCGTGAAGCACATTGATGGCCGTGACGACTCCGTCGAGTTTGTTAACGGGATCAAAATCTATGCTGGAGATGTTATCGGCAAGGTCAGCGAAGAGCAACTGCGCCGCATCCAGATCCGCGAAACTATCCTCTCGCACATTGAACGCGAGCGCCAGCTTTTCCATAAGGGCATCAAAGTGCTTTCCTTATTCTTTATTGACGAGGTGGATCACTATCGTGAGTATGACGCTGCTGGACAGCAACAAAATGGAATCTTTGCCCAGATGTTCGAGGAAGAATACGCCGATATTGTCAGCAGCCTGCAAATTGGCATCGGTGAAGAAGACTATTTGAATTACATTAACTCCATTCAAGTTTGCGATGCGCATGCCGGATATTTCTCCATCGATAAAAAAGGCCATATGACCAACAGCAAGGTCAAGGATAAAAAAGAAAAGACCTCCGACGATATCGATGCTTATGACTTGATTATGAAGAATAAAGAGTTGCTTTTGGATCGTGATCCAAAACGCTCACCGGTGCGCTTTATTTTCTCACATTCTGCCTTGCGTGAAGGTTGGGATAACCCTAATGTCTTCCAAATCTGCACCCTGAAGCAGAGCTCCAGTGAGGTACGTAAGCGCCAGGAAGTCGGACGCGGCCTTCGTCTCTGTGTCAATCAGGACGGCGATCGTATGGATACAAATGTACTCGGTGCAGATGTGCATAATGTAAACGTACTGACCGTTATCGCAAGTGAAAGTTACGACAGTTTCGCAAAAGGCTTACAGTCTGAAATTGCTGAAGCAGTTGCAGATAGGCCGAAGAAGGTTACCGCAGATCTGTTCAGCGGTAAGGTAATTAAAGATGCAAACGGCAACGAGCAAGTCATTGACGAGGATACTGCTACCGCTATCTACGAAAGCCTTATTGAGAATGGATATGTTAAGAAAGGTCAGTTGACCGATAAGTACTATGAGGATAAGGCAAACGGTGAGATTGAAATAGCCGAAGAAGTCGCAGACTCCGCCGAAGATGTGATTAATATTATTGACTCCATTTATGATCCTCGTGCAATGCAGCCTGAGAATGCTCGTAGTAATAATGTGGAGCTTCAAGTAGATGAAGACAAGCTGGCGATGCCAGAGTTCAAGGCTCTCTGGTCGAAGATCAATGCGAAGTCTGTCTATGTTGTTGACTTTGATACTGATGAATTAATTCGCAAAGCGGCAGCAGCTTTAGATTCAAAGCTCCATGTATCAAAGATTTACTTTAAGGTCGAAAGCGGAGCTATGGAACAGATAAAATCTAAGGACGATCTCCTTGCCGGTGCTTCATTTGTTCGCGAAGAATCTGCCCAATACAATACAAAAGTTTCCGCAAGTAGTAATGTGAAATACGACTTAGTAGGGAAGCTCGTGGATGAAACCGGCCTGACCAGAAAAGCTATCGTTAAGATTTTACAAAGCATCCAGAAGCAAGTCTTTGATCAATTTAAGGATAACCCTGAGGAATTCATCATTAAGGCTGCGGATATCATCAATGATGAAAAAGCTACTGCAATCATTCAGCACATAACCTACAATGCACTGGATGAACACTATGAAACTGACGTATTTACCGAACCAACCATCAAGGGCAAACTTGGTACAAATGCTATGAAGGCGAAGAAACATTTGTATGATCACATCGTATATGATTCTTCGAATGAGCAAAAGTTCGCCGAACAACTAGACACGAACACTGATGTTGCAGTCTATGTAAAGCTTCCAGATGGGTTCTATATCTCTACTCCAGTTGGCAGATATAATCCGGACTGGGCGATAGCGTTCTATGAAGGCAAAGTTAAGCATATCTACTTCGTAGCGGAGACTAAAGGTTCTATGTCTTCGATGCAGCTCCGCTTGATTGAAGAATCCAAGATTCATTGCGCGCGTGAGCACTTCAAAGCGATTAGCTCTGAAAATGTAGTTTACGATGTTGTAGACAGCTATGACGCATTACTTAATAAGGTGATGAGATAGCAATAAACATAGGGACTTGCTATTTTATAGCGAGTCCCAATCTTAAATAGAACATATATATTTTACATATTTTTAAATTGTATACAATTTGTCTAGAAAATATACGAACTTTTAAGACGTGGGTGAGTTTTTAGCAAAAAGGAAGTGAAAAAATGGCAGAAAGTCAATATAGATTCGAGCGTCTAACTCCAACTGATGACGTAGATTTGAGTATTTATGAAGATGCTATAGATTATGTGTTCGACAATTCCGATATTCGAAATGTTGCTATTTCGGGCGCATATAGCGCTGGAAAGAGTAGTGTTTTAGCTTCATACAAAAAGAAGCATAGAGATTTACATTTTTTACATATCTCACTTGCGCATTTTGTATCTCCAGATAAAGAGGATGAACAGGACGTAAAGGAATCTGTCCTAGAGGGAAAAATCCTAAATCAACTAATACACCAAATCTCGCCGGATAAAATTCCGCAGACAAATTTTAGAGTAAAGAAAAAGATCAACTCTAAAAGTATTGTTGCAAAGACATTAGAAACTGTAGCTCTTTTAGTAGCAGTTCTTTATTTTGTGCTCTTTGACTCGTGGAAAGCATATGTACTTACACTACCTAATGATCAGATTAAGTCATTCTTAAAGTTCTCCATACAACCCTACGCATTACTGATTGACAGTATTGTCATAATCTGTATATTAAGTTTTTTTATATATGGATTGATTAAGATTCAAAAGAATAAAAACGTTTTTCGTAAACTGAATCTACAAGGCAATGAAATTGAAATATTTGAAGAAAGCGATGATTCATATTTTGATAAATACCTCAATGAGGTATTATATCTTTTTGAAAATGCAGAAGCCGATGTTATCGTATTTGAAGATATGGATCGTTTTGACGCCAATAGAATATTTGAAAGACTTCGCGAAGTAAACACGCTCGCCAATATTCAGCGTCAACAGGAAAATAAAAAAATTCTGCGCTTTTTCTATTTATTACGTGATGATATTTTTATATCAAAAGATAGGACAAAGTTCTTTGATTACATTGTTCCAGTTGTACCAGTTATAGATAGCTCCAATTCTTACGACCAGTTTATTGATCACTTTAAAAAGAGTGGATTATTAAAAAAATTTGATAAGAGTTTTCTTCAAGGGCTATCGTTATATATTGACGATATGCGGCTTTTGAAGAATATTCACAATGAATTTGTAATTTATTATAACCGATTAAATACTACGGAACTTAATTGTAATAAAATGCTCGCCATTATTGCATACAAGAATCTATTCCCACGTGATTTTGCTGATTTACAACTAAATCGAGGGTTTGTATATAGCCTTTTTAATAGTAAGGAAATATTTATTTCAGAAGAGAAGGAAAATCTTGACAATCAAATTTCAGAAAAAATACACGAAATTGAAATGGCGCAAAATGAACATATAAAAACAATTGGGGAATTAGACGTCATCTTTGACAATAAAAAGCCGGTTAATTATTATGGACATAAGGGTAATTTATCAGAAGAAGATCAACTTGAGTATTCGGAACGAAAAAAGGCGATTGAGAATAAGATTAATAATCAAATTCCCGCCCTTCAAGAAGAAAAAACTCTTCTAGAACAAAGAATCATCTTTCTATATAATGAGAAATTACAAGATCTTATTACAAGAGATAATATTGACGAAATATTCAGTATAACAAGTACAAATGAAATTGGAGAAGTAACAGACTTTAACGATATAAAAAGCAGTGAATATTTTGATCTTCTGAAATATCTTATTCGTAATGGATATATTGATGAGACTTATGCGGACTATATGACATATTTCTACGAGAATAGTCTTAGTCGTATTGATAAAACTTTTTTACGTAGCGTGACTGACAAAAAGGCAAAAGAATATACCTATCAATTAAAGAGTCCTCAGATGGTTGTCTCGCGTCTTAGATTGGTAGATTTTGACCAAGAAGAAATTCTTAATTTTGATTTATTGACATTTTTATTGCGTACTCAATCCTATACTGAGTATCTTGAAAGATTTCTCAAGCAACTTAAGGATACAGAGAACTTTAAATTTATAGGCGCATATTTTGATGCTACGAATGAAATGCCCGCTTTTATTAAATGCCTTAATGCAAAATGGACTGAAATATTTAATTCAGCTCTTCGTCGGAATGGTTTGACTGAACAACAAATTCGTCAGTATTCGATATTTTCGTTATATTATTCTGATGATAATATTATTAAGAATATTAACGAAGGCAACTGTCTTTGCGATTACATTTCTAACGCCGACAACTATCTTGCGATAAATAATCCAAATATTGATAAATTAATACATGGATTTAAATTGCTTGGTGTATCATTTAAGAGTTTCAATTATAATGTCCTTAATAAGGAATTATTTAATGCCGTTTATGAGAAATCATTATATGAAATCAATGCAAATAATCTCCAGCTCATTATGACGAAAGTTTTGGGCATAGAGAAAAATGAGGATATAATTCATAAAAACTATACTATTTTATGTTCATATCCTGATTCCGAAATAACACAATACATTGATTGGAATATAAATGAATATTTTGATGTTATTTTACAGATGAGTAATGGAACTATTAATGATGATGAAGAAGTTGTTATTACGGTATTAAATAATCAAGATCTCTATACTGAGTATAAGAAATCATATATTTCCGTCTTACAGACAACTATTGATTCTATCAAAGAAGTAACGGATTCCACGCTATGGTCGTCATTGTTGGATTCTGGCATAATAAAATATTCAGAGCAAAATATTATAGATTACTACAATGTTCTCAAACTTGATAAAAGTGTTATTGCCTTTATTAACAAAGGAAAGAATACCCTGAATTTCTCAAAAGGGAACTACGATGATGATATTAAAAAAGTATTATTTAGTGATGTGGTAAAATGCGATTCCATCAATGATTCGAAATATAAACAGATATTAACAACATTAAGATGTTCTTATACTAGCTTCAGTATTGAAAATATCTCTTTTACTAAAATGAATATATTGATTGATGCAGGAATAATAGAGATGACTGTAGATAACTTGAAATTCTTGCGCGAAAATTATCCTGAACATAAATATCTATTTATCAAAAAGAATATAGAAAAATATATAGAAATTATGTCGGATGAATTATTTTCGCAAGAAGAATTATTAAAAATCCTTGATTGGAATATTAGCGATGAAGTAAAAATTAGTCTTCTGAAGTTTTCGAATGAATCCATAACTGTAGTTAATAAGAATTATTCTACACCTGTATGCGTCTATATTTTGGATAATAATTTAGAGCATTCTGACTTAATGTCTCTTTTCTCATCTTTTGAGCAATGGCAGGATCCTGTCCAAGACAAAATATTTGATTATGCTATAGATAATATAGCAAGTATCATAAATAATGCGGATGACGTATCAAAAAGATTATTAGACGAGCTTTTTTGCGCAGAACAATTGGGCAAAGATGCAAAAATCAATCTATTAATAGCCCTTATGCCTACCGCTAACGGTAATCGTATTAAGGAAATTCTTGTTTTATTAAAATTAGACAGTTATATTAAAATCTTCGATGCGCGTACTAAACCTCAATTCGAAATCAGTAATGAAAGTGAGAAGTTACTGGAGGCTTTTAGAGAGAACGGATTTATTCAGGATTATATGGAAAGCTCAAAGAACGAGGGGTATTATACAATAACCAGAGTAAACTCTACAAAAACACTACCCCAAGAATTACTATAATCTTTCTTCTGAGGTTGCTAAAACAAAAAGGCTCAGTCTGGAATATTAGATATATTCCAGACTGATTTTTCTTATCTCCTCGCATATTCCGAACTGTGCCTTAACTCAACTCCATTTTCCTTCAAACATCTCCGTACTGAGTCGACGCTTATTCCGAGCGCTTCCGCAATCTCCGCTGGTTTGTGCCATTCGGAGTAGAGCTGAAGCATAAGCCCCACTAGCGATTCCTTCCGAGCCACTCGATTCGATACTTCAATTCCAGCCTCTTTCAGACGTTTACTGATTGTATACCTATGACATCCATATTCCTTAGCAAGTTCATAAGTAGACTTTCCAGTCTTATATTTAATTATAATTTCATCAATCTCAACCTCAGACAAATATTTTTGTTGTTGTTTTATCTCACTTTTGATATTATTAGCATTAACGGAACACGGCAATCCGGGACTGTCCGTAACAGGGGTCAAACCCGTATATTTGACTTTACTCAGAATTAGTTCATAATTCTTCGAGTTGATTTCCGATAGTCCCATAAGGGGTATTAGCGCAGTTGGGAGCGCGCAACATTCGCATTGTTGAGGCCAGGGGTTCGACTCCCCTATACTCCATGGAATAAGCGCCCACACAAAAATCATTGTTTGAAAAAACAGGATTTTTGTGTGGGCGCTTTTTGTATAGCCGGCAAGCCAAAGTCCGGAATTGTTCAAGATCCCGGCGGCTGCTTTAGAATAAATTTCATTTTACATAGATTTAACATAGCGCTGATTTTACATTTTACATTTGTTATTTATGATAGTCAATGTGCAAAGGAGCACAAAAGAAAACAGCGAAATGTGAAGTTGGTTTTGGATGTTTTCGCTGAATAGAAAGAAATAAAAAAGAATAAAAGAAAACAAAAAAATGAAAAAGCGGAAGCAAAAAGGAGATTGTAAGACTATGAAAATGAAAAAGTTTATCGCAGTTGTATCTATGGTAGGAATGTTGGCAGCAGCTATGACAGGCTGTGGATCAGGAAGCGATGATGCAAAAGATGCGGATAAAGGCGGAGATGCAAAATCTGCAGGAGACTGGGACAGCGCAAATGACATTACAGTTGTTTCCCGTGAGGATGGTTCGGGAACAAGAGGCGCGTTTATCGAATTGTTCGGCATTCAGGAAGAAGTTGACGGAGAAAAAGTCGACATGACGACAACGGAAGCGCAGATCACAAACAATACTTCGGTTATGATGACAACAGTGGAAGGAAATGAATATGCGATCGGATATATTTCTCTTGGTTCTCTTGATGAGGACGCTGTAAAAGCACTTAAGATCGACGGAGCCGAAGCAACGGCAGAAAATATTGAAAACGGAAGTTACAAAGTATCCAGACCGTTTAATGTAGCAGTAAAGAAAGATCTGGACAATGAAGCGGCAAAAGATTTTATGAGTTTTATCATGAGTACGGAAGGTCAGAAAGTTGTAGAAGAAGCAGGTTACATACCGGTATCCGATGTTCAGGCATATGCAGGAACTAAGCCGGAAGGAAGCGTAGTTGTAGGAGGATCTTCTTCTGTAGCTCCGGTAATGGAGAAACTTGTAGAGGCATACAAAAAAGTGAATCCGAATGCAAATGTTGAACTTCAGTCATCCGATTCAACGACAGGTATGACATCTGCCATCGAAGGAAGCTATGATATCGGTATGGCATCAAGAGAGCTGAAAGACGAAGAAAAAGAGAAACTGGAAGGAACAGTCATTGCGACAGACGGTATCGCAGTGATCGTAAACAAAGCGAACCCGACAGAAGAGATGACATCTGATCAGGTAAAATCCATCTACCTCGGAGACGTACTTACATGGGATGAGATCGCTGAGTAAGGCTCGGCGTATGACAGAACTGTTCGGCAAGATCAGATAAAATGAAGAGGAAATTAGTATGAAATCAAAAGCATGGACTGAAAAATTCATGCAGGGAGTGTTCTTTGTTGCCGCCTGTGCCTCGGTACTGGCGGTAGCTCTCATATGTATCTTTTTATTCGCTAACGGCATCCCTGCAATTAAAGAAATCGGATTTGTGAAATTCATTACCGGAGAAATGTGGCGTCCGAGTAATGAACTGTTCGGTATCTTTCCTATGATCATCGGAAGCTTGTATGTTACGGCGGGCGCAGTTATCATCGGTGTGCCGATCGGCATTCTTACTTCTGTATTTATGGCAATGTACTGTCCGAAAAAAATTTACAGACCTCTGAAAGCGGCAACAGAACTTCTGGCGGGAATTCCTTCTGTCGTATATGGATTTTTCGGACTTGTTGTCGTTGTTCCGATCATCCGCGATTTCGGAAGAGCATTAAAAGATGCAGGACTTATAAAAAACGCAGGTGACGGAAACAGTATTCTTACGACTTCTCTGATCCTTGCCATGATGATCCTTCCGACGATTATCGGAACAACAGAAAGCGCGATGCGGGCTGTCCCGGCTCATTACTATGAAGGAGCGCTTGCGCTGGGAGCAACAAAAGAAAGAAGTATTTTCAGAGTGATCATCCCTGCGGCAAAATCAGGTGTGATCGCAGGAATTGTTCTCGGGATCGGGCGTGCGGTCGGCGAGACGATGGCAGTGATCATGGTTGCGGGAAATCAGCCCCGTCTTGTCGGAAATCTGTTTAAAGGAATCAGAACGCTGACAGGTAATATCGTAATGGAGATGGGATACGCGACAGGACTTCACAGAGAAGCGCTGATCGCAACAGGCGTTGTTCTTTTTGTATTTATCCTGATTATTAATTTCAGCGTTGCACTGCTTAAGAGGAGGACAGATCATGAGTAATAAAATGACAGTCAAAGACAGGCTGAAAACATACAGAAAACATCCGGGATCATTTCTCGTAATGCTGCTCGTGATGTTAGGAGCGCTGCTTACGTTTTCGGTACTGTTGTTTCTGATCGCATATATTTTGATCAACGGAGTACCTCATATTAAGCTTTCGCTTTTTGAATGGAATTATACTTCGGAAAATGCTTCCGTTGTTCCGGCGCTTATCAATACGATCGTAATGACGATACTTTCTCTTTTGATCGCAGTTCCGTTCGGTATTTTTTCAGCAATCTTTCTTGTGGAATACTCGGGAAAAGGAAATAAATTCGTAGAAGTGATCCGTCTGACAACAGAGACGCTTTCGGGAATTCCGTCTATTGTATACGGATTGTTCGGAATGTTGTTTTTCGTAAATACGCTGGACTGGGGATTTTCGATTTTGGCAGGAGCGTTTACATTATCTATTATGATCCTTCCGCTTATTATGAGAACGACGGAAGAAGCGCTTAAGTCTGTTCCGGATTCTTACAGAGAAGGCAGCTTCGGACTTGGAGCGGGAAAGCTTCGTACAGTATTTCGCATTGTGCTCCCGTCGGCTGTTCCGGGAATTCTTGCCGGAGTGATCCTTGCAATCGGAAGAATCGTCGGTGAGACGGCGGCGCTGATCTATACAGCGGGAAGCGTGGCTCAGATTCCGAAAAGTGTGATGGGATCGGGGCGTACATTGGCGGTTCATATGTATCATTTGTCAAGTGAAGGTCTTTATATGGATCAGGCATATGCAACAGCGGTTATTCTGTTGGTTTTAGTAGTAGGTATTAACACATTGTCAGGTATGATCGCGCGGAAACTGACAAAAGCATAAGGTGAATTAAGAGAGGAAACAGGTATGTCAAAGATAAGTATTAAAAATCTTGATCTGTATTACGGGGATTTTAAAGCCCTTAAAAATATAAATCTGGAAATCGAAGAAAATAAGATCACTGCGTTTATCGGACCATCCGGCTGCGGAAAATCAACGCTGCTAAAGTCGATCAACCGAATGAATGATCTTGTAGAGGGATGCCGTATAGAAGGCGAAATTGCGTTGGACGGACAAAATATTTTTAAAGGGATGGACGTTAATCTTCTGAGAAAGCGTGTCGGAATGGTATTTCAGAAGCCGAATCCGTTTCCGATGAGCATTTACGATAATATTGCGTTTGGACCGAGAACGCATGGAATCCGTTCCAAGTCTAAGTTGGATGATATTGTGGAGCGTTCTCTTAGAAATGCGGCGATTTGGGATGAATGTAAAGACAGGCTGAAAAAGAGCGCTCTTGGAATGTCCGGAGGACAGCAGCAAAGACTTTGCATAGCGCGAGCGCTTGCGGTTGAACCGGAAGTTCTTCTAATGGATGAACCGACATCGGCTCTCGACCCGATCTCCACATCCAAGATCGAAGACCTTGCGATGGAGCTGAAAAAAGATTATACGATTGTCATGGTTACACATAACATGCAGCAGGCAGTGCGTGTGTCTGACAATACGGCGTTTTTCCTTCTCGGAGAAGTTGTGGAATACAACAATACAGAAAAACTGTTTTCAATACCGCAAAATAAAAAGACAGAAGATTATATTACGGGAAGATTTGGTTAATTGAATATGTCGGAAAGAGATAAGAAAAGCAAGTCTGAGAAGGGCTTGCTTTTTGTAGTTCAAAGGAGGCACATTGCAAATTGATTATAAGTTCCGAAATGTATAAAAAAGCATATATAATAGTAGAAAATGCACAAGATACATATATTGCCTGATGATATAATGGGTGCATAATATACCAAAATAATTCTGAAATACCGGAAAAAATATCTATAATTCACAAAAAGAATGGAGGAAAGGAAATGAGGGATTGGAAGCGGTGGACTGCTGTACTTTTGGCAGGCTCTTTAGCGTTTACAGCTGCAGATGATATGAAATTGATTGTTCAGGCATATGAAATGCAGAATGAACAAGGACAGGAATTGTATCAGGCGGAAAGCAAAAGTAAATTGGACGATTTAAAAGAAAAAGCAGTTCTCTTTCAGGAATTTCAGGGCGAAGAACAGAAATTTGACGGAACGCGCGCCGTCGATGTCAGCGATCATGCGGAACAAATACATAAAATAGAGACGGGAAGTGTAGTGTTCAGATTTAAAGCTTCCAAAAAAGCGGACGGCGTTTTACTTGGAGCGAAAGATAAAACGATCGATCTTCCGACAGATCTTAACAGGGGAAGCGACTGTACTTCTTTCTTTATAAGGGCGAATGAAAAGTTTCGTATGGTATATAAACATACTGCGGCGGAACATGTAGGACCGGCTTCATTTTCAGATGGGAATTGGCACACTGTCGTTGTCAGCAGTCAGAATGAGAAGTCGATGCGTCTTACGATCGATGGACAGGAAATGTGGAGTAACACAGACGCAGGGAACAGAGGTCTTTTTTCAAAGCAGTCGGTTCTGGATCAGGTGACGATCGGAGCACAGACAACAAAAGACGGACAGGTTTACAAAGGATTTCAGGGGGAGATTTCTCACGTTATCATTACAAGTGAAACGTTGACGGACGCGGACGCGATCGCGATATCGAAACCGGAAACTTCCGGTGAGATCGCAAGCGGTTCGGCAGTGGGCGAGATGTTTCAAAGTCAGTACGGCGATAACTCATGGGTATTTACAGGCGGAGAAGCCGTGCAGGGAGGATTTGCCCAGACAAGAGGGGTAAGAAATTATGTAGGACAGTTTGAAGAGTATGTGCGGTGGACGAAAGCAGGAAATGAAAACGGGCGGCAGCGTTATACGATCAACACAGGAAAGGCCGGTCAGACTTTAAAAGACATCGTTGACAATTATCAGACTTTAGTGGCGGATTACAGCCCGAAAGCGGCGGCTTATCTCGTCGGGAAAGAGGATTATCAGGCAGGAGAAGCAGGAATTGCTTCGTTTCAAGATTCATTGCGTCAATTTATCAACCTGTCATTAGGATTAAAAGAAAACGGAAAAGGATTTGCTGTGATCCAAAAGCCATTTGCAGTTAAAGATGATGCGGTAAATGCAACAATCATGCTGTACTGTAAAGCGGTAGACGAAGTTGTAAAAGAATACGAAGGCGAGTCGGAGAAGCTCGATCGGATCGTTGTAGTCGATCATTTTGCACAGACAAATCAGGATGATTTTAAAAATAATAAATTAAAAGACGGTCAAACGCTGAACGCAGCGGGACATTTTGAGATCGGAAAACAGTTTTCCGCAGCTACGATCAAGACGACGGACAGTTATCCGGGAAACGGAGTGACTCTGAATCTGAAAGAAGAAGAGCAGCCGGACGTATATTTGAACGTTCTTCCGGTTGTGACGGCGGAGAATGCCGGTCTGCATGTACAGATCCCGGAAACAAATGAAACGTCGTGGAGATACGAGTTGAGTATCGGAGATAAAAAAATAACGGGAAGTGCGGATGGGAATACATTTACGATTACAGGAGCAGAATCGGGAAAAGAGTACCTTTTCAAATGTATTTCATCAGACGGAACGACACAGCTTCAAACTGTGACAGGAAAAACGGAAGCAGGCAATGTTGGAATTGCGTATGGGCAGACGCTGGATGAAAAGCAAAAAGCGCTTTCGGAAAAGCTGAAAGAAAAAGATAAGATGACATGGCTGTTCATGGGAGATTCTATTACACATGCGGCTTTGTGGACAAAAGGTTATGACGGGATCGCTCAGACTTTTGAAAAATATTTGAAAGATGAGATGGGAAGAGCTTCAGATACTGTGATCAATACGGCTGTTTCAGGAGCGACGACAACAAGTACGCTGAATAATATTGAACAGAGATTGGAAAAATATACTCCTGACGTAGTCTCGATCATGCTTGGAACGAATGATGC
>UMFA01011690.1_pt1 | contig 24450 bp, 22 predicted proteins | sample 1964891 | NCBI WGS metagenome assembly UMFA01 (sample SAMEA4836034, study PRJEB28245) | human gut metagenome | biome: gut microbiome; material: fecal sample | place: Denmark | collected 2008
CTTTATTAATAAAAACCTTTATTTTTGAAGGCTCTTCTATGCTTTCACTTGCAGTAATATTAGTAATTGGTAGTTGTTGATGTTGTGAATAATTCCGCAATTTATATATAAATGCGTAATCTAAACAAGTATCAAATAGGTTATTAAGCATCTCTACATATTTATCTCTATCAGTTGCTTGTAAATTATGCTTAAAATGTTCTACATTTGCAGTCATTGAAAATAAAACATTAAGCAAAAGTCTATTTGTTTCTTGTACGATATTTTCCATTGTTGGGTGAAAATTCAACTTCATTTGAATAATTAATTCCTGATTTTCCTTAATGCATTTTGAATAAGCCAAAAATTCATCAAAATTTTTGTTCATAGCATAGCTAGTATCAATAAGAATTTTTAATAATGCAATATTTTTCCTTGCATTATTTAATGAATTGCGATCCCCTTCTTTAAGTTCTCTAATGCCTATTAAACTTTGTTCAGAATTCGCATCTTTTTTTATCATTGCCGCTAATGATACCATTTAAACTCCTTTTACATTACCTTATACATTATGGTGCAAAAGCTATTACCAATAAACCGATTCCGCATGTTTATTAAAAAAAGTTTATAAACTTTTTTTATTTTTCCCCTCTATCGGCTGTTTTTTGACAAATTTTATTTCATACCCGAACAAATCAGCTATGTCCATGAGTTCGGATATTTTGAATGTTGAGCGTGCTAATTTATTTAAAAGGTTAGAAACAGAGCCTGAACGTCCGTACCTCTCATTTAACATTTTTGCAAGTTTATATACAGATGTATTTTGTTCTTGTAAAAAATCCTTCACAAGCCTCCTAATACGTTCTTTTTGTTCTTCTGATACTTTATAAATTTCAGTCATTTTTATTACCTCTGTATTTATTATAACACTATTTTGTAATATATCACGCTTTTGTAAATTTTTGTGTCGAATCAAAAATTGACCCGTTGACTTTCATGAAAATGTGATACATCATGAAAGTGTGATATATAACAAAAGGAGGTCAAAATGACAACAGTAATTTACACAAACACAAATCTTGAAGAAGAAATCAGAACTATCAAAGCTCTTGAATCAAAGCTGGAAGAATTGAAAGAACTTAAAGAAGAAAAAGAAACTCTTATTAAAAAGGTTCTTGATGATGCAGGAGTTGAAGAATTGCAAGTTGGTGCATTTACGGTAAGGTTTACTAATGTTGCAAGAAACGGATTTAACACATCAGCATTTAAAAAGAAGTACCTTGAACTTTACAATGCTTTTATAAAACAAAGTTCATACAGAAAATTTAGTATTTCATAGGTAAGGGGGGGGGAAATCCCCCTTTGCCTATCAAAACCTTTACGGGCTTGAATTTAACAGAATATACATTGTGTTAAGTCTATATAAAAAGGTTAAAACTCAATCATCAAGAGCAATAAGAGTAATTTTTAATATAAATAAAAGTCTTTAAATTTAACATATTGTTTTCAATACGTAAGTTGAGCTTAACATAACAATAAAAATCAGAGGTAAAAATGCAATTTGTACAACCTATTAGAAGCAAACAAAAAATTGAAGAAATTAAAGCGGTTTTAAAAGAAAACGGCACTCGTGATTTACTTTTATTCAGCATGGGAATAAATACAGGCTTAAGAATATCTGACCTTTTGAAATTAAAAGTTGTGGATGTTAAAGGTAAAATCCATGTTGAAATAAAAGAACAGAAAACAGGCAAAATTAAAAGGTTTCCTATTTTAGGCGGATTACAATCTTTAATAGATGAATATGTAAGAAATAAGGATTGTTCAGAATACCTATTTAAAAGTAGGAACGGTAAAAATAAACCTATAACAAGAGTTATGGCATATATGATTATAAATGAAGCTTGTAAAACTTGCGGTATTCAGGATAAAATCGGTACACATTCACTTAGAAAGACTTTTGGCTACCACCATTACCAAAATTTTCATGATGTTGCTATTTTGCAATATTTACTTAATCATTCAAGCCCTAGTATTACACTTAGGTACATTGGCATTACTGATGATAATGTTGAAAAGACTTTACAGCAGTTTGAGTTATAACGTTACTATTTCCTTTTGTTGTAACTGTTGCCCGAAGCGAAATCTTTTCGTTTAGGGTTTTTAATTCACAATATCCCTTAAACCTTCTCTAATTTGTGGTGCAGGTGTAATAATTTGCTTATCTGATTTTAAAGAAAATACTGCAATTATCCCTACAATAGTTACTATCGCAATTATCATAGTTAAAAATGCTTTTTTATCAAAATCTGCCATCTTATATATCTAACCTTCTACCATGTCTGTTACCGTTTGAAACATAATCATTTTGCGGTTGTTGATTTACATTCATGCTCATTCTGATTATGTCATCTAGGTTTAACACTCTGAAATTAGGTTTATTGCTTATAAAATCTGCTCCTGCTTGGGTTATGCCAGAGGATGCAACCAAGATTACTTCATTAGCTTGAAAATCCTCTCTACAGCCCCATAATGCTCTTATAGGTTCTGGTGGTACAGGATTTTTGTAATGCTTACATTGAACGATTGCCCTGTAGCCTTCTTGCTCAATGATAATATCAACTCCACCATCGCCTGAGCCTTTTGTTACCGTTGCTTTATATCCGTTTAAAATAAAGATTTTTGCGACTTCCTGTTCAAATTGCCAGCCGTCTAAATTCCACCACCATGAGTGTTCAGCCCAGTAGCTGGAATTTCTTTTTAATTGATTTTGTGAAAATTGCCCGTATGGGCTGCCATTGAATAAATGGCTCCAATACACACAAAAGGCGATAAAACTGATTAAGCAACTCCACCAGAAAACAGAAAACGGTAAAACCTTAATATCACCTAAGTAATAAAGGAAATAATTAAATCCACCTACAAAACCTACGGATAATACACATTCCTTCCATAAGCAGTGTTTATTGACTTCAATTAAAAATTTTGTAGTACCTAAAATTAAAGCTATAAATACAGTTATTAAATTGTAAAAATCTCTGTAATCGGGTTTTCGTGCCATGCTTTACTGCCTTATAAATCTATTTTTCTTCCTTTTTGCAATAAGTCCATATTTATATCTTTTGAATTATTGTTTAATGGTTCAAGAAGGTTTTTTATTATATTAACCTCATCTTCATTTTGACATATTTCTAAGGCTTTAGATAAATCAGCCCTAGTTTTTTCAGGCTCATTTAATTTGAGATACAACAACGCTCTATAACAATATGTATCTATTGTAGGATTGATATTTAGTGAAGCTGAATAATTTTGCATGGCTTGTTCATATTCACCTATTAGGGAGTAGCACAGTCCTCGTTGTGTATATAAAATAACTTGTGGATTGAATTTTATTGCTTTTGTATAATCCTCTATTGCTTTGTAAAATTGTTTTAATTCCTTATAACAATCACCTCTACTTGAATAAACCTCCCACATATCTTTTGGATTCAATTCAATAGGAGTTAATTGAATTGCTTTGGTATAATCTTTAATAGCATTATTAAATTGTTCTAATTCTTTATAGCAATCACCTCTTGTGGAATAAAAAACATCTTTTCTATATGAATTATTAACATTAATAATCAAATAACTTAATTTTTGAATGGCATCATCATATTTTTCTTCTGAATATAGTTTTTTAGCCTCCTCAAATAATCTTTCTGTATTTTTTATTACTGTATTGCTCAATGTTTTATATATTTTAAAATTGTTTTCGGCTATCAGCTTTCCTTGTATTGCCTTTTTATTGGATTGGTCTAATTCTATTATTTTTTGATAAAATTTTATTGCTTTATGACAATTAGCTTCTGCATTGATAAAATTATTTACTAAAATATATTTTTCAGCTTTATTGAGGCAATCCTGTGCATGTTGCAGATATTCGTTTATATCAGCATTTTTTACTTTGCTATTTTTGTAATTTTTGTATTTTTCTATTTTTAGCTTAGCTTCTGCTACTGATTTATTTCTAATGGCTAGTTCATGAGCTGGATTTATCTGTATAGCTTTATTATAGTAATTCAGAGCTTCTTTATAATTTCCCTGTTTATAATAAATATTAGCAATGTTATTTAGTATATCTGCGTTATTAGAATTAAACTTTAATAGCATAAAATTAACATCCAAAGCATTATTCCATAAATTTAAGGCTTTTAGAATTTTAGTTTTTAATTGCAATGCTACTTCATTACTCTCAATATTTTCAATATTATTTATGCTTTCCAGTGCAGAATTATAATCCTGTTTGTCAAAATAGCTTTGTGCAATAAGGTAAAAATCATTATTATTTTTATTTTCCCAATTAAAAAACATCAATACCTCCAATTTAAAAATCAATATTTCTGCCACCACGCAAGGATTTTACTTTTTTACCAGCTACATTATACTTGTTTGGCATATCAATTTTTTTAGAAGCCGAAACAGCCCGTACATTAGCCCATTCCCTAATGTTTTCTATCTGTTCCTGTTGTGTTATTGATAGAGGAACAGTATTTTTTATTGCACGATACAAATCATCTTCTTGTAATGTTCTATCTTCTGAATAGGCATCGAACACAGCAGAAATAATTACTTGTTCAATTTCTGCTCCAACAAAACCTTCTGTCATATCAACTAAGGTATTTATAAGTTCATTTGTAATTTTAAAATCTTCTGATATGCTGCCTTTTAACATTTTTTCTAAATGCAGTTTAAAAATATTTATCCTTTCATTTGACGTAGGTAAATCGACAAAAAATATTTCATCGAATCTACCTTTTCTCATAAACTCGGGCGGTAATGCACTTATATTATTTGCAGTAGCAACAACAAAAACAGGAGTTGTTTTTTCTTGCATCCAAGTTAAAAAAGTTCCAAAAATTCTTTTTCCGATAGAACCTTCACTTTGGTCAAATCCCTTTTCAATTTCATCTATCCAAAGGATTGAAGGTGCTACAGCTTCGGCTGTTTTAATAGCTTTTCTGATATTTTCTTCGGAGCCTCCGACCCACTTATCAAAAATTTTTCCTGCATCAAGCCTTAATAAAGGTAATTTCCACAGACTACTCATAGCTTTTGCAGTTAAACTTTTACCTGTTCCACTTATACCTGTGATTAATACTCCTTTAGGGGCAGGTAAATTGTAATCTTCATGTGCTTTATCTAACCAAGAATTGTTGCGTTTAATCAACCAATGTTTAAGATTCTCCAAACCTCCGACATCGTCAATTTTTAAATCTGTTTTTATAAATTCCAAAACTCCGGTTTTCTTTATAATTTGACATTTTTCATCCATAATTATATCTAATTCATTTACCGTTAGTTGTTTTCTTTCAACCATAGCCCTTGCAAAGGCATTCTCTGCTTCTTGTAAAGTTAATCCCTGTGCTGTTTTTGCAAGTAAAGTTTTCTCATCCTCGTTTAATTTACATTCATCACCAAAATTAGATTCAATCATAGAATCCAATAATTCTTTTATCTCAGTAACATTAGGCAGTGCAAAATCAAATACAGTAATATCTTTTTGTAATTCTATAGGAATTTCCAATACAGGAGCAATAATTACAATGTTTTTCACATAATCCGAGCCTCTTAAATTATCAGCAGTATCTCGCAAAACTCTTGTAATATCCTTAGTAACCCCTAAATGGATAGTTTTTTCTGATAAATCTTTATGAATATCTTTTAAAATAAGGATTGCATTTTCACTAAATTTAATAAAATTTTCTATTGCATCCACAAGAGTATATTCATTATTTATTACACTTTTTGTTGTTGTATTTATTAATCCCATAGTTGAACTCCAAGTATAAACAGTTCGGTTAGTCTTAATTAATTCTTTATCTTCTGCAATTTCATTAATCAGGTTAATAATACGATTTTCTTCCCAAGACTCCATATATATCATAGGAAATCTTGCTTTAAATAAATTTGCCAAATGTTGCTTTGTATCATTAATAGTTGTCATTGTTTGTCCTCTTGATTTTTAAAATTATTACTTTGCTGAAAAATTTTTGCCCTTTTATTAATTTTTTTATCTTTATTTTTTATAAAGATATTTGTTACATCTTCTATAGGCGTATTGTCAATTTTTTGTTTTTTAGTACTCACTTGCTACCGTTCTTTCTTTGAGTTTATACACCATAATATCTATTTTGATGTATAACAGTGGAAAGCCGTATAAAGTCTGAGTTTAGACTTATACGGCTTTACTGTTAAACTTTATTTATGCACCTTTACTGTAAAAAAATGTTTGTGGTATGATTTTGTTGTGGAACTTTTACACCTGTATAGATAGACTGTTGTAAACTTTTACGGTGCATTAAAGCTCAAAATTATTGTAAGAATAGTCGATTTCTTCCTGAGCTATGCCAATATATCTAAGTGTTATTGCTGGGCTTGAATGGTTTAAAATTTTTTGCAATAGTGCCACATCGTTATTTTGTTTATAAAAGAAGTATCCGAATGTCTTTCTCATCGTATGAGTACCTACATTAGCAGTAATTCCAAGATGTTTACAAGCATCATTTATAAATCTATAAACCTGAGAACGGTCTAATCTGCAATGCTTTTTACCGACAAACAACGGTTCCTCATCCCCGAGTGCGTAAGTTCTAGCACGTTCAACAAGGTATAACTTAATAAGGTCTTTTAGCTTTTTATTAAGTGGAAACCGTTTGTATTTACCTGTCTTCTGTTCGTAAATCTCAACATAACTTTTATTTTCCACATCTTCAATATTCAAGTTTAGAATATCACTTACCCTTAACCCTGTATTAGTACCAAATGCCCATATAAGTTGATTTCTACGACTGTGCCTTGCTAAATATTTTTCAATAGCTTCTACATCTTCTTTGCGTTTTATTGGTTCGACTAAGTTCTTCATTTTTACATTCCTTTCTACACTTGCGGTGCATTAAAGAATGTAATCAGAGAATTGAAATTTTGAAACATGCCTGTAAACTCGCTTATTCATGATATAATGCAACTATGGCTATTGATGAAAAAGAGTTAAAAAAATATTCAAGCACATTAAGTGTTGAGAGGTTATTATCATTCAAACAATCGGATGATGATACCATAGAAGTGCTTATTAACAGATATAAAACCAATTTGCGTATATCTCAAGCACTTTATCCTGAGTTATCAACTCTTGAAGTAACTCTTAGAAATGCTATTGATACAATGTTAAAAAGCTGTATATCTGAAACATGGCTTGAAGATGAAATACATCAGCAGAAAATTTTATTAGACCATGAATATGCAAAATTAATGACAGCTTATAATGATACGAAAAAAGAATATCCTAATAGGAATTTTACAATAGGTAAAGTTATTGCTAATCTTACATTTGGCTTCTGGACTAACCTTTGTTCAAAACGCTACAACCCTATTATTTGGACTAAAAAGGGGGCTTTTAAAGGTGTGTTTGTAAATTACCCTGCAAACCTGCAACAACAGATACATGCTTTGTCCTTAAGACTCAGGGCTGTAAGATATTTAAGAAACAGGATATTTCATTATGAACCGATATTTAAAGAACCGAAAAATACCCTAAAAATGTATAATGAAATTATGGAAATTATAAGCTATTTACCTTCTGATAATGCAGATATACTGAAAGATACATCCACATTCCTTAATACCTATAATCAGGTAACTGCATCAAAACAGCAAAAAACCTAAGGCACTATACGAAAAATCGTAGGAAGAAATCCTTAGGTTATCCAATATCATTATGCATTATTTTTCACTATTTGTCAAGTGTTTAGCGGTATTTTGTTACTTAAGATTAATTTACTATATAGTTCTTTATATAAGTTATTCTTACTGCTTTGCAATACAGCCTTGTTATTCTTGAACATTTTACCCAAATCAAGAGAATCATATAATAATTCTAAAGTTATTAAATCGCTATCATCAAGTAGGTCTGCAAATGCTTTTTTATAGCTTGTTAATTGTCCTTGTGATTCATTAGGTAATTTGTAAAATACTACTTCTTTTAATTCATTAGTATAATACTTATCTAATTTTGAGTACAGTTCTTTCTTTTGTAGCAAATCTATTATAGTAGCCATAGTCAAGCTATCCCCTCTTGACTCAGGATTTAAAAATTTTTGCAAGGGTTGTATTTTATCCTTATACCTGTACTGTAATTCACATCTTAAAAGATTTAACCCTGAAATATTCAAGATAGAATTATTCTCAATTTTGAATCCGCCATGCGAACTTATATACTTTATTTCATCATTAGTTAAAGCTGATTTTAATGTTATTATTTCCTTATTTGCTTTATTTAGCAATTCCTGTGTTTTATCATAAAAAATAAAAACTCTATCACCTATAATATCTTTCCAATTTGCATTACGTTTAGGCGTAGATAGTCTTAAACTTGTATTTCTTCCATTTGATGAAATCAAAGAGGATATAAACTTCTTTCTTAAAGGAAAATCAGCTAAGAACATTATATAGTCAAGAGGTGTATTATTAGTTATTATATTTTTTGTTAGATGAATCCACGTTATATTAGCAGATTCACATATCCTTCTATTTTTATTATTAAACCCTAGCTCATTAAAAAGGTTCCATAACCATTCTTCCGATGACATTTCTAAATTAGTATCAGTATAATATCCGTTGTCATCAGGTTTAAACCTAGTAGGAGTTAGGGTTATTCTTAGGTAATTATAAGCTGTTGTTACAGAGTAAGCCTTTTTATCTATAAAATATTTTTCAAGCTTATTTCTTATCTCTTGTTTATAGAGTTCAGCATTTATATCAACTTCATCTAATACTACCAAAGGAATATTTATTCTGAGTTTGTCAATTAGAATGCTACCAGTTATAGACATGTTTTAGCTCCTTTATTAACCTCTTAATGAAGGACATAACATTATCAGGTACCTGTTGTTTAATTTCATTAATTTTATTTATTCTATTTATTCCATCTCTGATTAAAGCCTTCTGCTGTGATTGACTTTTTGAAAAATGACTGTTGATAAATTCTTCTTGTTCTTCCCTTGTTTTTGAGGATAACATTATTGGAATAGCAGTATTTATAACTACATTTCTAGGTTGTTTATTCTCTTTTGATTTTACATATTCATTAATATATTGGTAAAATATTGCTATGTTGGAACATTCAAAGTTTTGAAATTCATTATTTGTTTCTACTGTACAATTCATAACTACCCACAGCATGAAAGCAACCATATATGCTGTACTAGGTATATAATCAATAATCTTATGAGTTTTGACATTATCGTTCACATTACTTGAACTATTGAATATGCGATTAATAATTCTTTGCCCTGACAAGGTTAAATATACCTTCATTCTCCTGCTATTTGACCCTTCTGTGATTCTTAACTTTGAAAATACTCCTTGAATTTTATCGTGTTCTCTATCTGAATTTATATGTATAACGTCTTGGTGTTTAATTTGATACTTTCTACTTTTTGAAGAAGTATTTGAGATAATCCTACCGACATCTTTATCACTCCAAACCCCTCTATATTTAACGAACATCTCTGTAATTAAGGAATATTCTTTTATTGTTACTTCAAAACTTCTGTTATGCGGTGTAGCATAGAATACCAGTTTATCTTGATATAAAGAAGTTAATTTTCTTAATTCATCATATAAACAGTAATAAGGATAGCCTAAGTCATATTCAGCGAAGGCTTCTAAGCCAGTTAATACACTTGAATTAAGGTTTTCAAACAATATTCCTAAAAAGTTTTTATAAAAAGACTCATCTTTACTATATTGTGGTAAGCTAATCCCTGCTGAATTTATAATATCCAGTAGAAAAGCAATCATAAAGTAATGACAGTAACAGGTAGGATATAAAGGTGTATCTTCAATCCTTCCTGTTGTTCGGGCAAAATAATCCGTATTAAAATCCATTATGATATTTTTAGGATTTTTATAACCGCTTTGTGCCTTTTGTCTTTTGTTTCCAATATATTTGACGTTGAAGTACTTGCTTATATTATTTTCTGTACAATCAGTTATAAACTGTTCTACAGCACCTATAGAATCATTGAGATAATTATAGGTATAATTATTATAAATATCTCTATATCTTTCAATATCGGTTATTTTATAAGAGGATATTATTTTTACCTGTTCATTTAATATGTTAATACATCTTTTATTATTATCTTTATCTTCAATAGTACTCTTTAAGATGTTAGTTACTTTAGACAACCAAATACATGAGGATATATTAGTAAACAAACTAACATCATCAAGTCTATTATGTTCATTAAGCAATGAACTATCTTTTAATGTTTTTATCATTTCTTTATTCCTTCTATATCTTCTATCTAAAATGTATACAAGAGCTTCTTACTGATATATTATTCTTGGATAAGTCCTTATATGCATAATGCTGTATTTCCCTTTTTAAGCACCTTCTTGCTTAATCCTTTCTAAACTCCATTGAATAATTAAATCAACTACTCCAAAGAGATTGTTTTGAATTTCAATAGCCTGAGCTGTAGTGATAGATTCAGACTGGTACTGCTGAAATTCTTTCTTGGTAATCTCTATGAAGTTATAAATTTTATACTGTTTCATTGCTATCTCCCATTATGATATTTGCAATTCTATCTGCTACTGCACAACGAACAATATGACTTTTATTAAAACGAATTCCTTGTTGCTTATAAATATTTTTAAGTCTTAAAAATTCCTCTTTTAATTCTTTATCAAGTACTACATCGTATTCATGCTCAAAATTGTTCTGACAGTTGTACCAGTGTTCTAGTTGAAAAGGAGCTAAATCTAACTCCTTGCATTTTTTCAAGAAATCCTTTAAAGCTAACTGAATAAAGCTACTATAAGATGTATTGTAGTTTTCCATGTACCATTGGAGTTCTTTATGTATAAATTTATCGACCTTAAAACTTATTTTTGATGCACACTCATTAAAAGCTTTTTGTTGAAAATTTTTCAACGGATTTTCAATAATTTTGTTAGTACTAAATACATTTTTTAAATTTCCATACATATTTGCTCCTTTCTGTACTGTTTGTAATGTTCTTCTAATATTTCTTCTTGCAGGTATTTGTTACCCAATTCACAGATTGCATTTACGTACATAGTAAGCCTTTTTCGGTCATCTTCCTTTGTCGTCAGAACAGATGAACGGTGGAGTTTGATACTATATCCGTCTATTTGGAAGTTCATTTGTACTCCTGCTTGTTTTGTACTACTTGCAGGGAATAGAAATTTTTGCTACACAAATTAAGCCCTCTAAGATGAAGGCAACAAAAATTTTGCCTATAAAACATCTTATGGCTGTATTATTTATGTAGAGCGGATTTCAATTCCGTTCTGCTAACATTCACATATTAAACTACCACCCTTAAAATGTCAATAAAGCCACTTATAGCAAGGGTTTTAAGGGTTTGAGTGGCGAAGATACTATTATAAACTGAGATTTTTATTTGTCAATAGCCTATCAAAACCGCTGTTATCAATGGTTTTGGGTTTTAGCTTTTTCTTAAAAAGGAGTTTGTTATATACTAAAATCCTTGTAACATAACTGCGATAAGTGTTTTCATAGAATGAATTAGAAAGCTTCGCTTTTTTTGCTATTAAAATAGGCTTAATCATAGAGTATAATTGGATTACAAGGTATTTTTAGACATGCCTTGTGTAAAATCTAAAAATTTTGGCTAAAATATAGACATAGCAAGTGATACAATCCAATTTTTATAATTGTTACAAAACTTCATATTTATATAACATATTAATTGTCAAAATCCTTGTTATATTTAGGATTGAGGCATATTTTAATTTTGAAATTTTATAAAAATCCCTTTAAATCCAATCTGCGTCAAAGTTTTAGTCTATTTTCAATGCATTTTATAAAAATGTGAAATTTTTTTCATATCTTGTTTTATATAAGTTGTTGAATTAGAATTAGACCATGAAAAAAGCAGTATTATATGCTCGAGTATCCAGTAACAGACAGGAAAAGGAAGGTTTTTCAATTCCTGCTCAAATTAAGTTCTTACGAGAATACGCATTAAGGAATAATATAGAAATTGTTGAAGAATTTGTTGAAGCTGAAACAGCTAAGAAAGCTGGGCGAGCAGAGTTCAACAGAATGGTAGATTATCTTCAACAACATGAGGATGAAAGAATTATTCTTGTTGAAAAAGTTGATAGGCTTTATAGAAATCTGCCAGATTACGGTACGATAGACAACATTAAAGGTCTTGAAATTCATTTTGTTAAAGAAAACGAAATCCTGTCTGAAAACTCTCGTTCAGGTATCAAATTTATGATAGGGATACGTGTTTTGATGGCTAAACAATACGTTGATAATCTTGCAGAAGAATCTGCAAAAGGTTTGAATGAACGTATTGAACAAGGATATGCACTGTATCCGCCATTAGGCTATATGTATGGTAATGATGGAACACATAAGCACGCAATTATAAAAGACCCCGAACGAGCTGAATATGCTGTTAGAGCGTTTAATTTATTTGTTTATGAAAATCTATCAGCTTCATCTATAAATAATATCCTGTATGAGGAAGGCTTAAGGAATCCAGACGGAAACAAATATGCAGTTTCAACCATTCAGAGAATGTTTAGAAATGTCATGTATGTCGGTGATTATATGTATCAAGGTAAATTGTATCCTAATGGTAAACATGAAGCCTTAATTAGCAGAGAATTATTTCAACTGGCTCAAAACAAACTGAATAATAGCAGCGATACGACAAGACAGCATGATATAGAATTCCCATATATCGGATTGTTTAAATGCGGAGTTTGCGGTTGTAGTTATACAGCAGAAAGAAAAGTGAAACCTAGTGGTAAGGAATATATTTATTATCACTGTACTGGTAAGGGTAAGATTAAAACTTGCAAAAAAGCTTCCTATATAAACGAAAGTAAAATTGATAAGTTTATTATAGAAATTCTTAAAAATTTAGAGAATCTACCTCAATCACTTATAAATGAAATTAAAGATAGCCTGAAAAAAATTCATGACTTGAAAAATGAGTACAGCAATACAACCCAAGATAACATATATAAGCGTATTCAAGAAGTTGATAGAATGATACAGAACGGCTACAAACGAATGTTAAAAAGCACAAATGATAGTGAAAATGAGCTGTGGAATGCAACTTATACAGAATTAAGAGCTGAAAAAGAACATCTTATGGAAAAACTATCCTGTATTGATAAAGCTGATGATGATTTTTACAAGCAATCTGATTTAATATTGAAGTTCTGCAAGAACGCAAGCAAAATTTTTATGAAAGCTACTCCATCAGAAAAAAGAACAATTTGTGAAATAATTGGTTCGAACTTTACAGCAAATGCCCAAAATATAGATATAACATTGTATCCTATCTTCTATGACATAATTGAGATGAATCGTCTAGGTCATTCTCAAAATGGAAGGTTCGAACTGGCTCAAACTCAATCATGCACTAAAAAAGAGCCTCTTGATAAGGCTCTTAATTTAAATGGCGGGACCGACGAGGCTCGAACTCGCGACCTCCTGCGTGACAGGCAGGCACTCTAACCAAACTGAGCTACGATCCCATTTAGTTTATTAAATTTTCAACCACAGCCTCATGACTGTATAAGAATTATAATATGCTAAATTTTTATTTTCAACAGTTTTTATTAAATTTGATAAATTTTTTATTGTCAATTACAAAAACCGTTTGTATAATCGTATTAAATGAGTTTTCAGCAGAATAAAGGTTATTTATATGAAAAAAACAGTATATTTTTTAACCCTTTTAGTACTTTGTGTGTTTTCCTCTCCTGCTAATGCTGCCAAGTCTGTGAAAGTATCAGCTTTGAGTGAGTTTAATTCCATAAGACCTGTGAAAACCATGAAAGTTATGGTTCTTGAGCGTGCCGAGTTTAAAAACGGCATTGTTTTTGAAGACGGGACTGTAATCAACGGGGAAATTTTTGATGTTAAACAGCCTAAAAGGGCAAAATTAAATGCTTCTTTTAAATTTAAACCTGTTTCGTATACTTATAACGGAAAAACAAGTAATATTGATGACCCTGAATTTGTCGCAAAGTATGCAGAATATAAAGAACTTGATAAAGCCGGATTGGCTACTTCTGCCGCTACTACTGCTGGCGGTATGCTCTTTCATATTCCACTTCTTTCAGAGGGTGTGTCATTTGTAAAAGGTGTGTGGAAAAATCCTGAAAATAACCGTCTTAAGTCAGGTGTTGTCCAGGTATACAAAGACTCTCCTCTCTCTTATGTTGAAGAAGGGAAAGATGTTTATATTACAAAAGATACAATGTTTCTTTTAAAATTCAAATCATCTGATTCTGAAGATCTTGACGGTGTGCCGACAAATAATGTTACCCCGGTAAATAATATTACTCCGGTAAATACCGTAAACAAACTGCCGGTACCTGAACAAACTGCGCCAAAGCATATTGAAACAGTCCACCCTGAAGATGTTTTGCGAGAAGTTGAATTAAACTCCAAGTGAGAAGATTTTGTAAATTTCTTCGTCTGAGAGCTCGGTAATAATTTTTTCGCCTTCAAATACAGCTACATTTGCAAGGTCTTTTTTGTTGTTAATCATCTCATCGATTTTTTCTTCAAATGTACCGAGAGTAATGAATCTGTGTACCATTACATTTTTATCCTGACCGATACGATAAGTTCTGTCAGTAGCCTGATCTTCTACAGCGGGGTTCCACCAAAGATCGTAATGAATTACGTTTGTTGCTGCAGTCAGGTTAAGACCCGTGCCCCCAGCTTTTAATGACAGAATCATTACATTTGAATCTTTATTTTCTTGAAAATCTTTAATTAAATCTTCTCTTTGAGTTCTGTTCAAAGAGCCGTGGAAAAAGAGAGGGTTAACACCAAGCTCGTCATTTAATATTGTAGAGAGAATGTTGCCCATTTCTTTGTATTGTGTAAAAATAAGTGTTTTTTCATCATTTTCAAGAATTTGTTTTGTAATAGAAACAAGCTGTTCTGCTTTCCCAGATACGTCTTTTGAAATATCTCCGCTTTTAAGATACTGGTATGGGTGGTTGCAGATTTGTTTTAATGCTGTGATGAGCTTAAAAATCATGCCACGTCTGTTAATACCGTTGAGCTTGGAGATATCTGACATAAGGTTGTCAAGAACGCTCTGATACAATGCAGCCTGTGTTTTTGTCAAATAACAGTATTCGTTTAACACAACTTTATCAGGAAGGTCTGAAATAATTGATTTATCTGTTTTCAGCCTTCTTAAGATAAATGGTGAAATTGCAAGGCGCAGTTTTTCGGCTCTGTTGGATTGTTTAAATTTTTCTATAGGTATAGCATAGCTTTTTTGAAAATCTCTAATAGAGCCAAGGTATCCTCTGTTAATGAAGTCAAAGATACTCCAAAGTTCTGTCAGTTTATTTTCAACAGGTGTACCTGTCATTGCTATTTTTGTATCTGCCTTAATTTGTTTTACAGCCTGTGTTTGAGAAGTATCCGGATTTTTGATGTTTTGGGCTTCGTCAATAATCATCATTGACCATTTTTGTTTTTTAATCTGCTCAATATCTATTCTCAAAATTGCATAGGTTGTAATAATAACATCTGCTTTTGTATCAAGCTGTCTTTCAATTCCGTGATAAACGGATGTTTTTATAGCAGGTGCAAAATGTTTAATCTCTTTAACCCAGTTGCCCAGAAGTGTTGTCGGACATACAACAAGAGCTGGCTGTTTTAAGGCTCCTGTTTCTTTTTGCTTGAGTATAAAACTGATTACCTGAATGGTTTTACCAAGCCCCATGTCGTCTGCCATACAGCATCCAAAACCTTTTTTTATGTTTGTGTGCAGCCACTTGAATCCGCGTTCCTGATAAGGTCTTAAAACACCTTTCAGCGATTCTGGCGGCGGTACATCTTCTGTTTTTGTAAGGTCTTTTAATATGTTGGCAAAGGCCTCATCGTAGTCAAAATCATAGTCATCCATTTGAGAAGATAATGCAGCATGAAGAATTTCCATTTTGTTTTTATCTGTAATTTTAGGATTTTTAACTTTTTCAATTAACTTTGCATTTTCTTCCTTGTCTATGAGCACGTAATGATCTTTGTATTTTATCAACCCTTGAGCATCTTTTGTCAGTGCTTCGTATGCTTCTACAGACAACTTGTCATCACCTATTGCTATAGTGTATGAAAAATCAAACAAGTCGTTGAGCGCTGTGGCCGATGCACCGTTAGAGGTTATTATGTCACGAAGCTCGGACATTCTGGAGGCTTTTACTCTTGCATTGATAGATGCACGAGGCGTGATAATGTTATCTATGCCTTCCGGTAAAATCACGTCAATAGATGCTTTTTGAAGATAATATGATATTTGAGCAATTATTTTGTAAACCTCGTTAAGGTTCATATTAAGTTCAAATTGGTGGTCTTCATCAAAAAATTCTTCCAGCTCGGGATAGTATCTGGCAACATAAGTTAGTTGTTTTTCGATAAGGTCGACAATTTCCTGATTTGTATAATTTTCAAAATGAACAGTTTCTGCATAAATATCCTCAATCCTGTGTTTTTCGCCGGTATGGATATTTTTTACATTTATTTTTAGCTGATATTCATCATCTGTAAGCTTTAATATTTCAAACTCTGGAAGTATATTGTATTTACCTATATATATTTCATCAAGCCATTCTGATATTGCCAAAGCAAGGTCATTGCCACGGAAAAATCTTTTGTTAGATGCGTCTTTAATAAAATAAACCGCTGCTTTTGCGTCTTTAAATTTTGTTGCTTTAATATGTAGAAACTTGAAAATAATGTAATTTAAAAAACTTGCCAGAAGTTTGTTAAAACCGTATTTATCTTCGTTTGTTATAAAATCAGCGGGTATAGCTGACTTTATAGAGTTTATTGCATTTGTTACATCTTTGCTGTTTTTGTATATTTCGTATTTGATTTGAAAAAGGTTTTCTGTTTGTTTTACAACAGGGATAAAATGCAGTTTTTCAACTATTTTCATCACTGTATAAGCAAACCTGTTGAGGTAATTAAATGTTGGCGTGCCGTCTTCAAAGTTTAGGATTTCGTTAAAACTGGCAAAGTAATCAAAGATAATATCCTGTTTTATTACATAACCAATCATGTCTTGTTTGTTGCCGTCTACGTCAATTTCTTTGATTTCTGAACGAAAACGGAATAAAGAGCCCTTGGACTTTGCATAAAAATCAAAGTTGTTTGTAGGGGTAACAAAAAAATCACCGTTTTCAAGAAGATACATGTTTGTATTTCTCAACGGTGTATTTTTCCCGACAAAAGCATCTTCAAATTCATCTTCAAAAAGCTGGTAAATAGTGCTCAGTTGAAGACGAAAGTCTTTATTTTCCATACCGACAGGGTTTTCTGTCAGATTCAAAAACAACTCATCTATATTATTCTTTTTGATATTTACACTCATAAGGACCCAATTTTCTATCTTAATGTTTCGCTAAACTGCTTACCGAAGGTTCATTATATCAAAAAGATTAACGAAAATAAAATAAAAAATTTTCTGTTAATATAATTTTTTTGGAGTCTTTTTGCTGTAAATATCAGCCAGTACATACATATACATACTTCTGCAAATTTTAGTTCATATATGATGCAAAAAGTCTAGACAAATATCTGTTTTTTCCGCATTTATTTCGTGGTCGTAACCGTCAATTTCCAGATATGTTATGTTGCTTTTTCTGTTCTTTTCATAGAGTTTTCTTGCCAGTCTGACAGGAATGGTGCGATCTTTTTTTGTGTGAATAATCAAAACAGGACTTTCTATTTTAGATAAAGCATTTACATTATCAAATTTATTTTTTAAAGGGAATAAACAAGAAGGCATTGCAAGCAAAATACGTTTTATAATAGCAGGCATTTTTACCTTTTTTGCAATGTTTTTTGCCATATCAGATGCTTTTGAAAATGGATTTATCAATATAGTAAAAGCAGTAGCTGCCTTGCTTGCAAAATCCAGAGCAACGCCAGAGCCCATTGAGTGGCCGATTATTCCTATGGATGATGATTTAATTCCTTTTGCTTTTAAATAGTCATATACTGCTTTCACATCAAGAGATGCACCTTGCTGTGAAAATTCTCCCTGACTTTTTCCTCTGCCTCGGTAATCAAAAGCAATTACACCCCAGCCGTTTTGAACAAACTGAAGATACGCTTTTTGCTGAAATATGCTGCTTTTTTCGCTACCTATTCCCTGACAGAAAATAATATAACTTTTGCACCTGTACGGGTTTATATCCCATATATCAAGTGTTATATTGTCAGCTGTTTTTATTTTTTGCTTTTCTATTTTATCGCACAGGTCTTCAATAATAGGATTTTCTTCATTTTTGCTGTAGTTTGAGTGTGTTTTGTAAAAAAGATTTTCATATTTTTTTACTGTTAAAAAACTTTTTAAAATTCCTGTTTCTTTTACTTCTGATTCATACCAGTTGCAGCGGTTCAAATCTTTGATACAATCTTCTACAGTCAACATAGACATAATTCCTCCGTCCGTTTTTTTATCAATAACAATTTAGCCTATGTTTATTTAAAAGTGTAATTTACAGTCTGTTATAAAATGCTTGACGATATATGAATAAAATTAGATAATAAGATACACGAGTTATCTGGAAAATAAAAAGTAGTATTACAAGTTAGGAGTAGATTATGAAAGCTTTCAGAACAATTTTGTCTTCTGTTCTTGTACTCTCTGTATCTGCAACATGCGCATTTGCCGCAGATAAAGTACAGACTGTAAAAACAGAGGCTTATGCTCACCCGACAATGTTTGGTTCTCAAGTTCAAGAAACAATCAGTGCCGATTCTGTCTATATTGTAGGCGGTAAAATGATGAAATCCAAAAACCAAATCGGTATAAAAAATAAGGACAATGTTCTTGTTGATTCCTGGGTAAAAGACATAATGTCTTTGATAAAAGACCAGCAGCCTTTTGCTAATGGTCAGGTCTTTAATCCTAAAATGCCTGTTTTGCGTTCAGAATTGGCTGTAATCTTATCAGAAGGTTTTGAGCTCAAAGGCAGAGGTTCAAAATCATATAGCGATATTCCTGCTGATTACTGGGCAAAAGATTGGATATATGGCGCGCTTAGTCAGGGTGTCATGATAGGTTATCCTGATAATAAATTCAGACCCGACCAGCCTGTTACAAAAGCAGAAGTATTTGCAACCATTGCACAATTGATTCAGGTTCCTATTGACAGAAGCCTTATTGTTCCGCCGTTTAAAGGCAAAGATATTCAATATATTCCAAGATGGGCAATTACTCCTACAAAAGAGGTTGTTGCATCAAGACTGTTGGAACAAATTCCTGATCCAACTAAAGTTAATAACGACGAGTATCTTTCAAAAGAACAGGTTGCTTACCTTGTCGGTTCATTAAGACAGGACTGGGCATACAAAAACTCAATTGCAAAAGATCCTAATGCTCCGGCATCTATTCAAGGATACACTCCGACAGTACTCAATATCAAACTTGCTGACAGATTATCTGCAAGACAATCAAATGTGGGTGATAAATTTAGTGCAAAAACAACAAAAGATGTGACTATCAACGGTAAATGCTTCAAAGCAGGTTCACTTGTTAAGGGTGAAGTTGTAGAAGTATCAAGACCAGGCATTAAAAACCCCGGTTATATTAAAGTAAAATTTACTAAAATAAAAGATGGTGATCAATGCATTTGTTTCCCAAAAAACATATCACAAGCTAAAGCAGATGTTTTGAAAAATCCCAATTTCGTTGCAAGACTTTTGGGTATGCCTTTTAGCGGTTCAGCCAGAATCATCGGTGTTACAGGTCGTTCGGCAGGTTCAATCGTGAATGTAACAGGCAACGGACTTGAACAGTTTGGTGATAATATTTCGAATGTTTTTGTTGATACATTATCATTGCAACCGGTTGCAGGTGTTAAAAACATCGGTAATGCGGCTGTTACTGTAGGCAAAGGCGTATTTGATATTTGCAAAATCATCGTAAGCGGTGCATTTGGTATTGTGTATGAAGTTACAGATGAATTAAGATATGTGATTGTACCTGCATATTCTAACAACTCAAGCTTGAACCCCGGTGAAGAGCTGACTGTGTTGTTCTAATATACAAAGACAATTTATAAAAAAAGGAGAATAGAAATATTCTCCTTTTTTGTTGTGCTATACTTTTTTGTTAAGAGAGGCATTATGCTTGAGGGATATGTAAAGTATTTGAAATTTTTAGACTCGAAGCTTTCAACTTTTTTTGAAAGCCAAAGCCCTTTTATTTTTTGTCAAAAAGGATGCGCAAAATGCTGCAAAAACGCACAATTTCCATATTCTGCCACAGAAATGCAGTATTTGCTAAACGGGCTGGTGACACTAGATATCAAAAAGCAACAAAAAATAGAAGAGAATTTTAAATTAATTCTGGAAAAGAAAAAAACATTTAAAGGTAAAAAGTTTTTGTATGATTGTCCTTTTTTGATTGATGACGTATGCTCTGTATATGAGTATAGAGGGGTGCTTTGCAGGACATTCGGTTTGATGACAAAATACGATACGGGTAAGCTAAAAGCTCCTTTTTGTACATTTGAAGGGCTAAATTATTCAAACGTTTTGAATCTTTCTAAAAGGACAGTGTCAGTAAGGAAATATAAAAAATTAGATACTAAAAAAGAACCATTAGGCTTTAACATAAGCTATCATTATTTAACTGACCCTGAATTTGAGAAAACATTTAACTTTTGTTTTGGAGACAAGAAGCCTCTAATTGAGTGGTTTTTGTAGTCTTTGGTATACAAAAACCAAAGCAACAGTTGCCTGTTTTGCTGCTTGAGGCAAACACCTCTCCTTTATGTGCGTTGATGATTTGTTTGGAAAGATACAACCCTAAGCCGGTACCGGCTTTTTTGAATTTTGCATTAGAATTTGTTTTAAATTTTTCATACAAATCTTTGAGTTTTTCTTCGGGAATGTATGTTGATTTGTTGTGTACCTTAAAGGTTAAAGAGTCCTCATTTTCTTCAACATTTATATCAATATCTGTTTTGTTTTGGCCATAGGTTATAGCGTTGGCTATAAAATTGATTATTACCCTTTTCATCTGTATTTTGTCTGCATAAATTTCGTGCATGTTAAAGTCGGCGCTAATGTGTATGGTTTGCTCCTTTTCTCTCATCAGGTTAGATATTTCTCCAATAACTTCTTGTATTAGTTCCGGCATGCAAAAATTTGTGCGGTTAATCTTGACCTGACCTTCGTCATACAGATATGTCTCTAGTATTGTAAAAATCAAATCATACATGTATTTGCAAGATTTTTTAATCTGCGTAAGTATATCTCTTTGCTCATCATTTATTTCACCAAGTACGTTATCTAACAATAATTCGGTTGCTTTGATTTGAGCTATTGTCGGTGTTTTTAAATCGTGAGTTAGTGTTGCAATAAATGTGTTTTTTCTTTCTTCAATCTCTTTTTCTTTATCAATGTTTTGAAAAATTACCACAATACTTACGACATTTCCGTTGTCATCCAGCACAGGAGCTTTTATTAGTTTGCACCAGCCAAATGTTCCTTTTGGTGTTTCAATTTCTCTTTGTATACACAGGGTGTTTTTTGTTGTAATTATTTCTTTATCTTCATTCAAACACAGGTTATGTCTGCTGTAAAAGTTGTTTATATTCTTTCCTATTACTTCATCTGCATCAATACCAAGTAATTTTGATATTTTATGGTTGGCAAGCAAAATAGTTCCGTCTATATCTTTTAAGTACATAATGAATGGTGCATTATTTATAATCGTTTCCATTTGTGAATGCTGGAGATGAATTTTTTGTTCCAGTTTTACTTTTTCTCTTTTACATGTCAAACCGATTAAGAAAATCATAGATACAACATAGTAACTGATAAATATTGCATCTTTTACATCTATAGTGACACCGGGTAAAAGGTATGGGGATACAAGAGCATAGAATAATACTGATATTGATGTGACCAGTATACAGGCTTTCTTTTTGTTTAGCATGATTTCGATTCCGAATTTTGTAACCATAAAACTATATACAATTAATTGCTCTGTTGGTATAGCCCGAGTGGCTAATTATAAAAAGAAAAATTTTCTTATTTAAGAAAAAATACAACAAAAAAGACTCCCAAGGGAGTCTTAAAAAAATGGTGCCGTTGGCCGGAGTCGAACCGGCACGTGGTTGCCCACACAAGATTTTGAGTCTAGCACGTCTACCAATTTCATCACAACGGCAAAATTTATATTTGATTTTCAAATCCCTTGTGATGAAATTGGTAGTTTCAATTGAAGTTATCTTCGCTACGCTACGTTCAGTTCATCACAACGGCTGATAACATGTGTAATGATTAAAATTCATTAACACTGTAAAATTATTCTACCAAAACAATTTAAAAATTCCAGTACTATTTTTTAAATTTAGCCTTAAGTTATGTAAATTTTATGTAAAAAACTGTTCAAAAAGTAATTGTAGGGCTATTAATTAGATATAGTCTGGATAAAGTGGGTATATGAGAATATTAAACTATACAATGAATAGCAGAGTTGCAGGGGTGTATGCAAATGCACAACAACCGTCTTTTAAACGTGCACCTAAAGAAGAAATTATCATGCCTGACGGCAGAAATGAGCAGCAGTTTTTTACAGATACAATTCAACAGGCAAAATCATTTCTCGGCATTAAAAATCTGGGGCTTATTTTGCATCAATCCTGTTTCCCCGTTAAGGATAAAGACGTATTCATAGGCTCACATATAAATTCAAAAGCCCTTGAAGTAAATAAGTTTTTACACATGCACGGATTTGACTCAATCCAACTGGGACCTCCCGGCATGACAAAGCTTTCACCGTATACCTCATCTATAGATTCAAAAAATTACCTTTATACTGATTTTGAAAAATTTGTAACAGATGAATATGCTAATATCTTAACTGTTAATGACAACAATGATGACATTAAAAATGCAATCAGGCAGGTCGATAAAGAAGGCGTTTATGAAGCCTCTTCAGACCAGACAAATTTTAATAAGGCCTTTTATGTTGTGGATAAGCTTTATGAAAAAGCCTATAAGAATCTGATGTTAAAAGTAGAGAACAAAGACCCTTCTGCATTAAAACTTTATAATGAGTTTAATCAATTTAAAATTGAACAAAATGATTGGCTGGAAAAAAATGCCGTGTTTGTGCAATTGAAAAATCTTCTGGGCATGGATGACAATTTCTTTGAATGGCCGGATATGTGCCGCAATTTCTTTGACTATATGGAAGATAAAGACTCCCCATTTCATGATGAAGCAATTGAATACTACGACAAGTTGAATAAAAGATACGGGCAGGATATTGATTTATACAAGTTTAAACAGTTTATTATAGACAAACAGGAACGAGAATTTAAGTCAGAAAACGGAAAACTTCCTTATAGTACAGATGCAATAATCGGTTTTCATATGATGGATTACTTTGCACATAAGGATGCTTTTTTGCCTGGTTATAGAGTAGGCACTCCATATGGAGGTGAGGGTAAAGCTATAGGTAACGGCTCTATATGGGGGAACAATCAGGTGTGGGATATACCTGTTTTGGATCCTAAAAAATTGTTTATAAAAGATGAACAGGGTAATATTATTGGCCTTGGTTCTGCGGGGAAACTGATAAGGCAAAAATTTGAAAAACTTCTTGATACATACTCAAATGTCCGCATTGACCATGCAATAGGTCTTATAGACCCGTGGATATATAACAAAAGCAGGATAGAAGTTAATGTTGGAAGACATAATGACGAAGACCCCAATGTGCCTGAACACGTCATCTACAGAAATGCTCACGGTGCAAATATCAGCATGATGCACAAAGAGAATGTATACGGCTATGATAAGGGCTGGGATTGGCATGTTACTGATATGATTAACCAGGATATTAAAAATATGCCTGATATCGACCCTGACGGCGATTATGCCAAAATTCTTGATGAAATTCTTCTGCCTTTGTTTGAAGAAAAAGGTGTAAATCCTCAAGACATGCCATGGGAAACACTTGGCTGTGATACACCCAAATTTAGAGAAATTTTTGATAAGAACAGAAACGGCAAAGTTTTGCCGGAAATAACATCTTCTTATGAATGGCAAATACAAAAAAGAATGGCTGATCCAAGGCATAAAAATGATACCGTAATGCTGGGCTGCCATGACCACCCTCCGTTTGCTCAGGTTTGCGATGACAATTTCTTTGCTCAAAAAAATTGCCAAAACGGTATTTATGAGGCGCCCTATATTGTAGGCAGTTTATATCCGGAAAAAACAAACGAACAACGCGCAGATATCATGAACCAGCTTAGCTGGGACAGAAGACTCAGGGTAAAACTAAAATTTGCAGAAATGTTTAGATTTGCACAAAAAATCCAACTTTCCTTTATGGACTTTTTCGG
>UMFA01033642.1_pt1 | contig 23878 bp, 28 predicted proteins | sample 1964891 | NCBI WGS metagenome assembly UMFA01 (sample SAMEA4836034, study PRJEB28245) | human gut metagenome | biome: gut microbiome; material: fecal sample | place: Denmark | collected 2008
CCTTATGCAAGAAATAAAAAATGGAATTGATAGAACCCACCTACATTGAGATATGAACTTTTATTATGTATGACTTGAGCGCTTTTTGTGATAGGGTATCTATAATCAAAAGACATTTTATCTTCTTTACTTATGGATGTGATATAATGTTCTATTGCTTTTATATCAACACATAAATTAATACGCTGAGATAGAATAACAATATCTGGTTTTAAAAAAGACCATAACTTTTCTAAGTCATGACCGATTTTTAATAATTGTTTTATTTCTTGCTCACTACGTCTTTGTATTTCTATATAGGCGTACTTTAGGTATAATTCTACTATATGCCTATATAGAAAAACTAACGGATAGCATATCGTATCTTGAATATAAATTCTACCATTACAATTTTTAAATTCATTATAAGTTGCTTCTGCTGCATACTTATAACCTCTTATGTAGCTGCCAAAATCTAAATTCATATTATTACTCCATCCGTAATATGCTATGTCATCTTCAGGTACATTATCCTTTTCTTTTTCGTTATATTCTTTCTTGCAGAAATAAAAGACCTGATCTTTATCTGTTATTATGTTCATCTTCAAAATGATTTAAAATAAATAACCTACTTTTCATGACTCAATATTTTTCCTAAATGATATTCCACAACCCCCTCATTATAAGTAGTATCAATTACCTGTATAAGTGCATTTTCCCTGTCTTTCCTGTATCCTACATATAAACGTAAGGCATCATATCTTCGTAAATATCGTTTGCCGTCAGCTTCATCTATATAGGTATATTTGTTTAAGGTTGTTTGTTTTAATTCCCGGTATTCTGTTTTCTTTTCTCCTTTTATAATCTGGTCGAAGAAAACCTTCTTTATATTCAGGTTCAACACCTTCATTCCTGTTGTATCATAATTTGATACTTTCTTTACATTTCTTTTTTCCAGACATTCCATTTGTGGATTATAAGTATAATCAATTATACTTCCATCCATTATTTTTTCTATGACAGTATTTATTACATGCAATGGTACAATAAACCACTCTTTAGGTTTATGTGTATCTCCGTTGTTGTCTGTTACACTTATCTGTAAGTTTACCGCATTGAAAAGCTGATGTATTATAGTTTCAAAGATATGTGAGTTCATGTTCACAATCTTATAGGTTTCTATAATTTCAACCGGTGCCATAAGGTATGTCGGCTCTTTCTCTGCATTGGCTATACGTTCTTCTACTGATGTCGTTGAAAAACCTATTTTGTAAAGATTATTCAGCTCTTTTATTGAAGGATTATTTGATAAAGAACGGAGTACATAAATATATCCGGTTACTTTATCTGTACTTTTAATATCTGATTCTTGGAAGAACTTTTTATGAGTTTCCTCTTGTGGCTCTGTGATTGCATAACCATTCTCCATTACATTTTTACGTAATGTTTGAAGTAGTATGTCTGATTCTGTTTCATTTTCATAAATACATCTTGTTCTTCCATTTTTACCCCTTACATTATCTTTCCATTTAGTTTCTGTATCAAGATAATCAAGGTATAACATCTGCCCATCAATGATGAAGTATTGACCGGCTTCTATATTTTCAGTTTTTGATAACTTAACAAGGCTTCTTATACCTTTTCTGAGGTCTTCATGAACCTTCTCAAATAGAGGCTGATATTTGTAAAAATCTTCACAAGGCTTTCTTTGAGCTACATAGTCAGCTTTGCTTCTCTTTTTCTCAATAACCTTCTTCATATCTTCAGGTATTTCAAAAAGAGAACGCTCCTTTTCAGTCATTTCTAATAAAGGGTCATTCAATATATCTTCCAGTTCTTTATCAATATCCATATTATTCCTCCAATAAATTGAGCCTGTCGAAAGGTTTTAATGAAACTTTATTTGGATTGTTACGGATGCTTTTAAGTGATGCAAACAGTAGCTTTTCCTGTAAATCGCCTGTTTTCTGTGGCTCTCTACCGTGAGACTCCACCCAATCTGTTATTTCCACAAGTTTCATTGCCAGACGGTCATTAGCTGTTGGTGCTGTTGCTTTTGGTCTGACATCATCCAATAAAGGATCTTCGAATATATCTAAAAGTTCTTTTGGCCATTCCATATGTTTTATTTCTTAAATTCATCAGGATTAAAGTCCAAACCTCTCATTTTTCTTTCTTTCAGATTTTTCATCATCTGAAGTGCAGCTGCCAGCTCTCGAACTTTGGGGTTCGGATCATCAGCTGATGGTATTTTCCCATTATGTTCCTGAATATACTGTTTTAACGGACCTTTGAATAAGGTTATTGCTTCTTCAATGGTCAGATTAAACTTCTGTTCAGCTATGGTATTCTGAATGATTTTCAATGTAGGTGCATCAATAGACTTAGACATGACCTCATAAGCTCTCTGAAATGGGTTTACCGTATCAATCAGGTTAATAGACAATTTGTCAATTTCTATAAACCTGTTTGCTATTTTCAGCAGCTTGTTTCCTTCACTCTCTTTTTCTTGTTTTCCCGGTTCAAAAGTGATAGGTTCTCCCTTATCATCTACAACTTCACCACTTTTGAATATAGTGTCTAAGATTACACGTTGTCTTACTTCTTCCACTTCATCATCTGTCAAATCCGTATATCTTTCCCTTATGACTTTAGGTATAAGTTCTTTATTCAAGCGTTCGGCAGTTGTAGAACCGCTTATAGCTTTTACTACCATTTCATCCTGCAATATCGCGGCTTTAAGGTCATCCAACTGTTCCTGTACAATCATCTTTGTTTTTGCGCTGGATAAAGGTTTCAGCCCTTCTACTGTTATACTCCTTAAATCTTCAGAAGATGGCTTTTCTTTATCTTCTTTAATTGTCTTGAAATGCCAGTTCGGTGCCATTACCTGCTCCATAAGAAGAGACGCTGTAATAGCTTTCAAGAAATCATTTACAGCCACCTTTACATCAGCCTGTTCTGCATCAGGCATGGCTATCATGTTTACAAATCTGGCTGTTTCTTTACCCTCACTGTCACGTGTGCAGCGACCTATAATCTGCACAACTTCCGTAAGAGAGCCACGTACACCGATAGTCAGGCAGTTTTCACACCACTGCCAGTCGAACCCTTCCTTGGCTGTTCCTAATGCGATGATAATATCCATATCATCAGCCTTTTTCATGTTCTGAAGATATGTCTGTACCATATTACGGTCTTTCTGATCATCCTCTACCAAGTCGGCTACTTTCAATAACCTGCCGTCATTGGTTCGTACATAATATATACCGGTATAGTAGTCCTTTCTTTCTACTTTACCTATCAGGCGCATTATCTCCGCTGTTTCTTCGTACTTCGTTTTTCCTGTTGATGCACGTGAATTTACACTTGGTATATGAATGATTGTTTTCTTATGTGTATCAAGTACTTCTGATATATGGTCAAGATAAACACCATGATAAAAATGATACCCCAAAATAAGATTCTTCAAATACTTGTAGCCATTCAACTGCTGATAGTAGTTATATGTTACCGGATAAAAGCGTGCTTCATCCTCAGAGCGTAAGACGGGTACGCCATCACCGCGGAAATATGAACCTGTCATGGCTATAATGTGCCCGTTTGTGTGATTCATTACACGGCGTACTATATCTCCCAGTCCTGAATTTGCATCAGCACTGGTGTGATGAAACTCGTCTATTGCAAGAAGACAGTCATTGAAAGTTTCATCAGGTAGTTGGGCTGAAGCATTACGCAGTGTCGCATGTGCGCAAACCAATATATTGGCAGCTTTCTGTTTGAAAAACTCACAGAATCTGTCAGCTTTATCCTTTTCATTTGATGTGTCGCACAAATTGAAATATTGTGCCACTTTCCAGTCTTCAAAGAAGCCATGTTCTTTTAAGTTTGTATTTTTAAATGAACGGCCTATACTCTTTTCCGGTACTGCCACAATTACTTTCTTTATTCCTTGATTGGCCAATTTATCAAGTGCAATAAACATAAGCGCACGGCTCTTTCCTGAAGCTGGTGGTGCTTTAATAAGCAAAAAACGTTGGTTACGTACTTCGTATGCCTTAGCTTGCATTTCACGCATGCCCAAATTGTTGGTTGCGCTTGATGCTCCTGTTTGTTGGTAATTTATATTTACTATATTTTGTACTTCCATGTTATTTTTTATTTGTCATCTTCTCATATAATTTAAACAAACATTCCAGTCTTGCTTCATCATTAGCAAACGGATAACCCGGATAGCAGCTTTCTACTATATCATCAAGCACTGCATGAGCTTCTTTCAAGTCTTCTGGCATTTTGTCCGGATCATACAATTCCGCCAATGTTTTTTCCGGATAGAAAGCACGGGTTACCAATACGTTTTCAGCAGTTTCTTCTATTTGTTTTTTCTTTTCTTCGTTGATGCTTGGGAAGGGGAAAGTGTTGTAACATAGTTGGGCAGAATATCTATATCGAGTCTCTAATCTTCCACCGACTGTTTTTACCCAAGCCATATGCATTTTACTAGATAGTATTCCGAATACCCATATTGGTGCGTCATATATTACTTCTAATGAATTCATAGTAATATATGAAGAATCGAATAATCCACATTGTAAATAATCTCTTTTTTCAGATGATGTACATGGTATTACAATTTGATTTACCATGGCTACTTTTCTATATCTAAATTGGTGTGATTTATTTACTAAAGTTCTTGCTACTTCTCCACCAGTTTCTCTAAACTGCTTTACTTTATTTATTCTATCTAAAATTGGAGGTATTGATTTCGCTTCCTCTAAATCTTTATCGTCAATCCATAAGCAGAAACGAGGTATAGAATTAATAAGTTCTTCACCTCCAATTACAGGCTTAATGAATTTTTGAGCTTTTGGGAACTCATTAATTATACTATTTTTTTCTAATTCATTAAGCTTTAAATATCCACCTTCTAATGGCATATTTCCATATTCCATAGTAGGTAAATTACTTATAGATGTATTTGAAGAATATATAATAGTTGAATTCCCTTGATTTAAGTAAGGCGTTATGTTGGTAACTATTTCTTTTTTAGTATCATCGTAGATAGCTTTAGTCATTGATTTCTTTGTCAATCCTATGATGACACAAGTGACTCCTGCATTGTTTTTTGCATTATTAGACCATTTAAAAGATTTGAATGCAAAAAATATATTTACATTATTTTTATATATATATGGCCATAACATACCAACCTGTTCACCTTGACATATAGAATTTGTACTTACAAATGCAAGGCTACTTTTAGAATTTATGTAATAAGACGCTTTATAGAACCAAATAGATATATAATCTAAATTTTTAAAACTTGGTAAATGACCAAGTATTAATTTTAAGTCATCTTTTTGCTCTTTCGTTTGTAATTTTCCTCCTACATACGGTGGATTTCCAAACACAAAAACTTCATCTTCTGGTTCATGTGGGCACACTTCCTTCCAGTCAATGCGGCAAGCATTACCACATACTATTTGAGTGATATTATGCAAAGGCAATGCTCGTGTATTTACCTTAAATTCATCAGAGAACTTACGGTTCATCTGATGTTCTGCAAGCCATAGTGAAAGCATGGCTACTTCATGAGGAAAATCCAGCAATTCTATGCCATAAAACTGCTTTAATGTGATACAAGAGCCATCAATAAAGTTTAGTTCTTGCTGTCCAGGCTTACATGAACGTATCACCTTTAATATATCCATTTCCAACAGGCGCAATGATTTATAAGTGATAATAAGAAAATTACCACTTCCACATGCTGGATCAAAGAACTTCATCTTTGATATGCGTAATAAGAGCTGACGACATTTCTTTTCAATAGGGGCACAGGCGTTGCAATAGTCTTTTTGTTTTAATGCACCTAAATCTAATTGTTGCTGTAGCTGCTTTTGCTGTTCTTCTAGTTTCTTGTGTTCCTCACGAAGTTCATCCAGAAACAAAGGATTGATAACCTTCATGATATTAGGTACACTGGTATAGTGCATACCCTGATTGGCACGTTCCTCAGGATTTACAACAGCCTGGATCATTGAACCGAATATATCCGGGTTGATGTCTTTCCAGTCCAATTCACCGCATTCTATGATAATCTTGCGAGCTTTAGCTCCCATCTTTGGTATTTGGATATGTTTGGCAAATAGTCCTCCATTTACATATGGGAACTGCTTTATTATGGATAGTGTGTCTGAATTTCTCAAATCACAATCCATTATATTAAATGCAGCATCTAAATATTCTGATAAATCGCTACCGTCAGGCTTGGTGTATTGTTGTATGGATGCAGAGAATAGATTCTCTTCAAATATACCCGTGTCTTCGGCAAAGAAACAAAAAAGAAGTCGGGTTATAAAGATATTCAGATCATGTAAATCATTATCACTGTTAAACTCGTTATACGCACGAAGTTCATCATGTAGCTTTGCAAGTTTTTCTGCTGCTTTTATATCAGCAGGGCTTTCTTCTACATAATGTACACGTTCTACATCCATTAACGGATAAAAAAAAGCAAAGTCACAATAAAGTCTATCTACTTTATTTTCGTATGTATCCTTTTCTCTAAGGTCGTATGCAAGTATTGTTTTACCATCACTTACAGCTATAATTTTAGGTAAGGCTTTTAGTACCTGGTTATCTGCTTTTAAACTTTCAAGTTCTTCAGATAAATGCAGCGTAGTTGTACTTTTAAAGCAGAATAAACCTTTAATAAGAAGTCCTTCAAAGGTTTTCAATATACCTTTGCCTTCTTTATAGCGGGCAATATCACGCTCCCCTTTTCCAAAAGAGTATAGTATGTGATAGCCTATTTCTTCTGCTGGTACGTGATTGTCTTTTATTATTCTTAATCGCTCTTCTATTTCTTTGTATCCTAATTGTTGTTTCTTTGCCATGATTTTTAATTTTATTCGTTTCTATCCAAATACTCTAATGCTGCTTCTTGAATGACATCCTTTAGAGTTACACCTTTGCGTATCGCCAGCGTTTTCAGGCGTGCATGAATACTCTGGTTTATCACAAAGTTACAGTGTACAGCCTTCTCCTTTTGTGGCTGTTCTGGCTCCTGTATTTTTGTGGTCGGTTGTATCAGGCTGTCGAGTCCGCTGCTCATCCCGTGTGCCATACTGCTTTTCAAATCTTTTTTATTTGCCATAGTTTAGTTCATTTTTTCCGTTAGTAATTCATTGCATACATTCTCATAGTCTTCTGCTCCGGCTGACTTGGGTGCATAGTGAAATATGTCCTGTCCCTGTGTTGGTGCTTCGGCAAGTGCGATGGCGTTGCGTATGTGTGTGCTGAAGACTTTTCCCTGAAAGGTTTCCTGTACCAGTTCCGATACGCTCTTGTTAAGGTTCTTTCTGCCGTCATACTGTGTTATCAATACTCCGGCAATCTTCAGATCTGAGTTAAGACGCTGCTGTACCTTGCTTACAACTTGCATCAGTTTGGCCATACCTCGCATGGCGAGATATTGCGCCTGTACCGGGATGATAAGCTGATCCGATGCGGTCAGCGCATTTAAGGTCAGCAATGATAATGACGGTGGGCAGTCTATCAGGATATAGTCATATTTCTCCTTGCTTTCTTTGATAAGGTGCGCAAGTATAAGCTCACGTCCTGCTTCATTGATAAGTTCTGTCTCTACAGCCGACAAATCCAGACATGAGGGTACGATACTCATACCGTCCTTGTGCTGGTATATCGGCAGCGGATATTCACCTTTCATCGCTCCGTAAATAGTCTGTGGCAGTTCCGCAGACAAACCTAATGATTCAGTAAGGTTTGCCTGTCCGTCAAGGTCGATTAACAGCACCTTATATCCTTTTTGTTGCAAGGCTCCACCCAGGTTGATGGTGGTCGTGGTCTTGCCCACACCGCCCTTGTGATTCAGAATACATAAAACCTTTGCTTTCATAAATATGTGTATATTAGTTTCTTATTATGTCTTTTCTGCAAATATAATGATAAATACTAAAAGTAGTATATACTAATGTACTAAAATTAGTAATATATTATGTGTTTTTTTGTGGGGTGAGATATTTTCAATCTTTCTAATCACCTTCTAATGTTTTTATTGTTTTAATAATATATAAATAACTGTAATAATAGACTGTTTTCCCAATAAAATTTATACTTTTGCATATAGATTTCATATATGAAATCTAATAGTAAAAAGTTGGCAAAAAAGAATGAACATATTGTGAAAAGTATGATTTCTGATTTTAATTATAATGTAATTAATCAGAAAGAGATAATCGAGTTACTATATTCGGTTAGGAAAGTGTATGGTTTTACAAATTACCGACTTGTGGATTTTATCGAATACATTGAGGATATATGTAATGTTGAAGAAGTCAGTTCTGTTAACGAACGTATGTCTGTTATTCCGTTATATGCAAAACCGAAAGCTGATATTTATGACTTAGCGGCTGCGTCATCGAGATCATCATATTTTAGTTTCTATACTGCCATTACAATACATGGCCTGACTCTTCAGTTGCCTAAGCATATATATATGACTAACGAGCGTAATAGTTATATAAAGTATGATAATACGTTGAAACAAGAGGCAATAGATACAGCATTTAATAAAAAACCGAGACAAACCACAAATATAAGGACTATCCAGAACTATAAACTTCACCTGATAAATGGTCAGTCAAATAACAGGCTTGGTGTAGTTCCATTTCGTAACTGTTATTTTGTTACAGATGTTGAGAGAACTATTCTCGATTCTGTAGCAAGACCTTTTTACTCAGGTGGTGTAACTCAGGTTCTTGAAGCAATTATTAATGCAAAAAACGTAATTGATGTTGATAAGCTGGTCTATTATTATAATCAAATGCATTATATATATCCTTATCATCAGGCCTTAGGCTTCTATTTAGAAAAAGCAGGATATGAAAAACAAGCACTTGTTCCTTTTCTAAAAATGAAACAAGTGCATAAATTCTATCTTACTTATAATATGAGATTTACTGAATTTGATCCTCGCTGGAATCTTTTTTTTCCTCGTGGATTCTAAAAGGTTCTATAAGATTCTTGACGAAATCAAAATAATAGTCATAATCTTTTGTCTCTTCATCATGGCTGATGGTTTGTCGTACAACTTCCCAGTCTTCTCTGTTTTGTTCTCTGAGTATTTCAAAGTTATCCAAAAAGGCAAGGGGGACACGCTTTGCGGCAAATATATTCTTGAATACTTCTTCTGTTAAGTTTAGATTCTTAAAATGCTGGCATATCATCCATATATCATAGAAATCTCTTGCTCTTTTTTTCTGTCTTGCGCTGCTTACAATCTCTTTGTATTTAGGCATAGTTTGACATAGAGCTCTTACTTTCTCGATTAAAATCATTTCTGGAGTATAGACTCTTAAAATAAGCCCGTCTATATCTTTCTTTATCGCCTTATCTACGTATTCGTATGAGCTTATATCGACTGTATATTTGACTTCCTGTGTAGATTCATTTATTTTGATAGCATTTCTTCTTATAGCTTCTATATCATCTCCAAACTTCTCAAACTTTTCACGTTCAATGAGTTTGAACTCTAAATTATAACCTCTCCATTCTGGAATGGAACCTGTTTTTGGTTTCTTTATAAACTTTACATCGTAAGCTACTAAACCTATTTCAGCAAACTCTTCATTCAGGTATTCGCCAAATACTCTTGACAGTCTTTCAAAATCTTTATCTTTAAACTCGTTTTCCATAGAGAAGTCAATATCTATTGATCCTCTATTGGTTATATCGTATGCCAACTGTAAGGCATTTCCTCCTTTCAACACCAGCCCTTGCATAAGCAAGTCATCTTTCATCATTGCCTGGAGTGTGCATCTTTTTATTTCGTTTATGTCTACCATATTTCTATTTTTATAATTCTCTATGCTAAGTTAATGATTAATTTTGATATTGTTTGCTTTCCATTTTCTTAATTTTTTCTCGTTTAATGTTTTGTATATTGCATTTGTTTATGTTATGATTATATGTTTGTACTGAAATAAATCTATTTTTATGTTTCAGTACACTTTTCTTTTGTATTGATTTTAATCTTTGATTTTTTTTATTATATTTGCAAGTGGAAACAGATGTTGTTACTTGACTTGGTGACTATAAAACTAAATAAACATTCTCATGTTTGATTTTAGCTTATTAAGATGTTTTCTTGAATTTTGATTTTGTTACACTTTCAAATTTATGAATTATGGCAGTAGATATGACAGATGAAACAACTGCTCAGTATAGGCAGCGAATTAGTAAAATGAGTATAGAAGATATTCAAAAGGCCATTGATTATTTGGATCAACCTGGTTATAACTGTGAGGGTCTTGTTACAGCAGACGAAGTTATTGTTCCAAGAACAAAGATCCTTCATGAAGTTCTACGCGAAAAGCAAAAAGAATAAATTCATCGGATAATTTATGATTTAATAAACTGTTTTTATGAATGTGGTTATCTACTCACGTGTCAGTTCTCAGTCTGCCAGACAGTCAACAGACAGACAGGTTGCAGACCTTCAGAAACTCGCTGCTGATAGAGGTTACACGGTTTGTGCGGTTTTTGAAGAGAAGATAAGCGGATGCAAGGCTATTAATGAACGCCCCGTTCTGCTTGGGTGCCTTGATTTCTGCACCGATGCGCAGAACCATGTAGATATGCTGCTCGTTACAGAAGTCTCACGTCTTGGCCGTTCTACCCTTGAAATGCTGAAGGCTCTCGATATGCTGCATAAGCATAAGGTCAGTGTCTATATTCAAAACCTGAATATAGAGACACTTCTTCCGGACAAGACGGTTAACCCTTTGTCCTCATTGATTACTACTTTGCTTGGTGAACTGGCTGCGATGGAGCGGCAGGGCATACTTGACCGCCTGAACAGTGGCCGTGCCCTGTACATCCAAAAGGGTGGTCGCCTGGGCAGGAATCCCGGCAGCTTCAAGAGCCGTGAACAGAAAAAAGAAGAATATAAAGAAGCTATCTCTCTCCTGAAGAAAGGCTACTCCATACGCAATGTGGCGAAACTGACCGGCAGGGCTGTTTCTACCATACAGACGATAAAAAAAGAATTTATAAACGACTAATCCAAATCTTATATTATATGAAACAGGGTGATACCGTATTCGTTTCTGCCACAGCCACAGGCTTGGGCAAAGATAAAAAGGCTGTTATTGATAAAATAGAGAATGTGATGGGTACTACTTTTGTCACCGTTACATATACCCATCCTGATGCTGTCTCAGGTCTTGGCGGCTGTTTTGTTGCCTCCCATATCATAGAGACGGACAGCAGAGAGAAAAGCCTTATCCGGCTGGCTCTGGAGGACAGATGGGATGCAGTTACCGGCAACGATGATATTGCAAAGGTTCTTACAGCCCTTTATGACTGGCAGGTAGATGAACTGATGGCGTTCATTGACGGACTGGTCGAACTGAAGCCTAATAAGTTTGACATAACTTATTATGATGGCGTGTGGTCTGTCAACTATATCTTCTATCACAAAAAAGGTGAAAACCTGAAGATTGTACTGTTCCGCCTGTTGCAGGAGTGCCTGGCTGAAGGTAAGGTTCTGTCTGAACATCTTACAGGTCAGAATCCTAAATACCTTGACTTTTTCTCTTCTGATTATGGCTTTAATTAAACCTTATATATTATGAAACCTACTGATTACATTGATTGGGATAACCTGAAGAATATCCCGTTCTTCCTCTGCCAGGTGGTCGAGGATGAAGAGAACCAGGACATAGATATATATTACCTGGGCGAACGTGTTTTTCATGATTACGACCATGTAGGACACTATCTGCGCTCGGCCATTGTGCTGTTCCGTAAAATCAAAAACCGCACAGCCGACTGGGTGAATCTCGATAATCTCTGGACACTCCGTAACTGCATCCGTGAAAACTACAATCACGGTATAGGAGTGGACGCACTTATCTATGGTGATGACTTCGATGGCAAGAATCCGGACACACTCACCCCTCTTACCAAAAAACGCTTAGACCTTATCGTCAAGCGGATAAAAGAACTTGATAAATACGCTACTGTCTGACATATAACATGCAGATGCACGAAGCCCCCGGCAGTCACCCCGCCGGAGGCTTTTTTATTACTTACTGTTTATGTCCTAAATAGAACCTTAACAATAATAATTCTTTTTAATTTCCAACTTCTTCATTTTCTATAAAATTTCTGAGATTTCTCTTCCATCCGTTTCAGAATAGCTTCAAATACTTCGGGTGTATAATCTTCCCTTTCTGTATCATGGTCTGACACCTTACGGATTATTACTTCACAACCCAAACGGTTGGCCATGCGTATCAAGGTCAATACATCCTTCTCTTTTTTCAAAGAATAAGGTATTCCTACTTCTTCTTCAACGACATGGATATAAGATCCTTTTTCATGCGCTAATTCCATCAAAAATATATCTATGCGATTTTGATGTAATTTCGCATCTTTAAAAACATATCCTTGCACATTCAATATTTTTCGAACCTTATGTCTCCGATATAATATTATGGTTACAGCTGTTAACGCTGATAATACGAATATTAGAAACGGTATGTCGGTACAGCAGGCATGAATAATGATAATAATCAATACAACAATAAAGATTGCAAGCAAACACGAACACATAGTCAAATACCTAAATCATTTAGTTTTTTATTTATCCTCGCCTCTCTTTCACACGATTCCTTTTCGGCCTGAAGTTCTTCTTCGCTTTTCATTTCATCTAACCCGTGTTCCGTTATTTCTCGGACTACCACCTCACACCCTAAACGATGCGCCACGCGACACAACGCAATTACTCCGACTGCACTTCCAGCATATATTTCAAGTGATTTTTCAAAACTTACATTAGTAAGTTCTGGTTTGAATGTCACTCCTGCAAGGTCTGCTCTTTCATTAAGGTACTGACCTATGGCTTTTGCAGACTTGATGGAGTCATCATTATAACGTAGTGCTTCTTTCGGCATAGTCAGTACCTTTTTCTTGTCAAATTTCATATATTGCCATACAAAAACTGCCAAAAGCATCAGGATAATACATGTGATTAAAATTAAATTATTTTCCATTGATTAAATGTGTCTTTTTTAAGATACAAAGATATATTTTTCTTAAGTATCAGAATATTCACCATTTCTTTCACTGTATTATTATAGACTATTAAATAGTCGTTCAAGAACTTCTCTGTTACAAGTAAAGTGATTATTATTAAAAAGTTTTTTTGTTAATCTCATTCCATAATATGTTTCTGGTAATCTAAACCTTATCTCATCGCCAACCGCAGATATTGCAAAGGTGTGCTCTACCTTGTATCTGCTTTTTAAACGATGTTTTATGGAATTAATCCCTACATAAGGCTCTCCTTGAATACTACTTTTTATTTTTTTTATTTTTCCTGTTCCATTTGCAATAATACTTTTAATTTCATTATATTGTGATTCAGTTAATGCAAAGTAATAACTATCATTCAGAACATCGTATTGGCTTGTGTTTTTCCTTCCGAACTCTATTGCTAATGTTACATATGATTTTGCATCGTAACTGACAACTGAAGTCTTTTGATATGTGAGTACATAAAAAATGTTGTTGTCAACTTTAACCTTTTCAATTCTTAGATTTCTGAAGTTCTGATTTACGTCTTCATCCATAGGAGAATATCTTGTACTTGATCTATATATTGTATCACCTGATACTTGACTTATAGAGAAAAAACTTAATTCGTGAATTGTATCTGACACAGATAATACTTGAGCTTTTGAAGTTATTCCAATTGCTATAAATAAGACAATAATAGAGATTATCTTTTTCATAATTATTGATTGTTTTACAGATTCAAATTATATTATTAAGTGTAATGAATTATAAATTATCTAACTTACTTATATTTTTTATAAACTCCTTTGCAGGCTTGAAAGCCGGGATATTGTGTGCCGGTATTATGATAGTTGTGTTCTGGCTTATATTACGTGCGGTTTTCTCTGCTCTGTGCTTCAGGATAAAACTTCCGAAACCTCTCAGATATACCGGTTCTTCTTTTTCCAAAGAGTTCTTTATCTCTTCCATCAGGCTTTCCACGATTGCCATCACATCCTTTTTGTTGATACCTGTTTCCAGTACAATGGTATTAACGATTTCTGCTTTAGTCATTTCTTATATTTTTATTATGCTGTTTTATACTTTATATTCACTGTTACTTATTACTGTATAAATATCTTTTATGGCATTCAGAAAATATGGGAATCTGGTACCCCATTGATTATTTACCGCTATTTGTGTTCCATCTGATAAAGTTATTATTTCTCCAGCATCGAGGAAATATCTTTTCTTTATATCCTCTGATTTCTTTATCATTTGCTGTACTTCCTCATATCTCTTTATAACACCTCTGCTTCTACTATGAATTTCCGGATAGAATACCTTTTCCATTTCATTAAATGTTATTCCCGGATGTTTCTGGATATAGTCCTTTATAATCTCCAGTACAAACTTTCTTTTGTTATAGTATTTTGCTCCACCATCAAAGGAGAATCGGGTCGTATCTCTTGTTTGTGAACTGTTACTTTCAGGTATATGTTCATTTATTACAGATACCGGGTTTTGAATAGCTTGTTGAGTTTTTATTTCACTCGTTCTGCTATTTACCTGTATATCTATTTTTGTGAGTTCTTTATCTATTCTTTCTTCGGTGAAACCTTCTGATAGCAGCATATTTTTTATCAGTTCTTTCACATTTTCTTCTGCTTCCTGCATAAAATCACTCACTCTTTCTTTAAGCCTGGTGTATTCCTGTTTCCTTTTTAGTGCCTCCTTACAATAGTTTTCTATCTTTTCAGAACTACATTGCTCGTATGCGAACAGATCACAGAATACCTCTCCGTTATTATCTGTATCTTTTATGTTTACAGTCATTACAGGTACGGGGTTTGCTATTGGATTTTCTTTGTTGTCCTGAGCATCATAATATAACTGTATTTTCTCTCCAATATACAATCCGAAGTTCAGACGGAGCTGTCTCATATATGAAAACAGTTGCAGTTCCTGTCTTTCACTCTTTATGTTGTCCGGTCTCTTTATCTCTACTGCTATTACAGGTACGATATTGCCGTTCTCATTTTCTTTCTGCAATACTATATCAGGTCTGATGAAATTATTACTTCCTATAGGTATGGTCACTTGTGACTGCAAAGTGCTGTTTGTCTTTCTCCAGCCGAGTATCTTAAAGCAATTCTCTATCTCTCTTTGGTAGGTTGATTCCATTACTCCATTGTTGATGCAGTAACTAAGTATATCGTATATTTCAAGCCAATTATCTTTCATATTTATTATTCTTCTTTCTGTATCATCTTCAAAGGTAGCTATTTATCATCTATTACTTATCAAAAAGATTAGAAATTCTTGATTTTCTGTTAGGGCGTTCCCTTTCAGGTCGGGCTTTCCGCTGCAAGTCCTCGCTTTGCTGTGGGCTTTTCTCTGCAATCCCTAACGCATAACCCCTACCCTTCGGGCAGGGAGAGCGGTATTCTATTTTCCCTTAACTGATTGAAACATTGGCAAAGGTAGGCGGGAGTGAAAACAAGCCCGCAAAAAACGCCAAATCTCCACCTTACAGGTAGTATTTACCATTTTTTCAGGCTTGCTATTCACTCTTTCCGCTGGCAATAAAATCCAATGTTCTCAATCAGCAAAGGGAAAAAATTTGATTGGGGCGACAAGCGATGTTAGCGAGTAATAACCCTTAAAACATAGAGCGTATGGCAGCAATGAACGTAAACCCGAAGTACAAAAAGCAGTGGTCTAAGCTGATGTTTTCTTTTTTCGACTATCTGCCCATGAAGTACGAAGCAAATCCGAGAGAGTGGCAAATCCGCAGACTTATTTGGGACTTCAAGGACGGAAAACGCAGTCTGCAAGTAGCTGAAATCGTAGCACGGAAGATAAGGGAAACTTTCGGAAGCATGACTGAAAAAATAGTCTTCTGTTGTGTTCCGGCTTCAAGCAACGAAAAGAACGTGAAACGGTACAAAGACTTTTCCGATGAAGTCTGCCGACTGGCTGGGACGATAAACGCTTTTGACCATATCAGCGTAGAAGGTGAAAGGCTGGCAGTTCACGAGTACAACGGTACAAAAACCGTAAAAAACGCACAAGTCATCAATTTTGAGGAAGCATTCTTCAAGGGTACACAAGTCTTGATTTTTGACGATGTGATAACAAGAGGCTTTTCCTATGCCCGCTTTTCGTGCGCTTTGGAGGCTTTCGGAGCTTCTGTTTTGGGAGGATTTTTTTTAGGTAGAACACTTTTAAAATAAGCAGATATGAAGACACAATTTGAAGTTAACGAAGATTTCCGAGTGATGGAAAATGAAGAGCTGGTTTATATGCTGACAAAAAAGAATGATTTCAGCCAAAAGGCAGCGGAAGACCTTTTCGGCTATCCTAACACATCATCTTTTTCTGATGTCATTTCACAAATGACACCGGCAAAACGCAGGCTTGCGATGGCAGCGGTAGAACTTTATAAAAGACTGAGAGAAAACGCAGCAGAACCGCAAAAGATAATGTGCAGCCAAGATATTTATAAACTCATGTACCCTTATTTGGGTGATATTGCGACAGAGGAATGTTGGGCGGTATTCCTGAACCAGGCATCACGAGTTATAAAAAGATTTCGTGTTTCGTGTGGCGGATATTCAGCCACACAAGTGGATATAAGGGTAATTCTTCGCGAAGCACTTCTGAGCCGAGCCGTTAACATCATTCTTTGCCATAACCACCCAAGCGGCAACAAGCAGCCGAGCAGAGATGACGACCGACTGACACAGGCAGTTGCGACAGGTGCAAAGATGATGAATTTACGGTTTCTTGACCATGTTATAATAGCTGGTAACGATTATTACAGCTTTGCCGACGATGGCAAAATATAGTATTTATTTCGGGGGATGAAACATTTCCCCCGATAACTTCTGTTTTCATATCGACACAATAATAAAAGGGTGTTCTTTTTGGCAGGTACCCCAAAAAGAACCAAAAAACGCTTTTTAAAGCGGTAAGGCAAAGCCTTGTTTTTGCTTTTGCGTACACGCAGTGGGCGGCACTCCCACCCACCCATTTAAAGCGGTAGGGCGATTTCCAGTGTACACCAGCGGACAAGCCGCAGGCAAACATCGGAAAGGAACGAAACGGAGAGGAAACCCGCTTGAAGGCAGCCGCAAGCGGCAACCTGAGCGAATTTCTCCACTCCGCTGTTTTTCGTTCCGATCGCCCTGTTGCTTTATCCCGTTCCGCCTACAATTAGTGTTTACTACTTTTAGTAAACACTAATTGTAGTATTTTAGTATTACTGTGGTATGTACTTATTATTCAGCGCTATTTATATTGTTTCGTTTTATCTTTTTATACTTTGGGCGTTCCCTTACAGGTCGGGCTTTTCGTTCCAAGTCCTCGCTGGGCTGTGGGCTTTCCCCTGCAATCCCTAACGCGGTTCTTCCCCACCCACCCCATCTAAGGTATGTTTCGTTTTGTGCTGAAATCCTTGCGGCCACAAGTGGCTGCGTGATTACGGCACAAAGGAAACATCCGGGCTGCACCTGCTCCATGTACCAAAGGTATATTATACAGATGCAGCCCTAATCGCTCACCCATTTTATCCCAACACGGCACAGGTCGGCTGCGCTGACTTATACCATGTTGGGATGGGGACAGATGTGTAAATCTGTCCTGACTTGTTTGTACTAAAATACTAAAAATAGTAAATACTAATAATAGTATTTGTTTATAATCAAATATTTAGAATAATATATCATTGTTATTCTTGCTTTATCCTATTCTTCTGCTGGGCGCTTGTGCGCGTTTTTCCTGAAGATGATTTGCAGACGCTTGCCTATTTCTTCATCATGGTTTTCAATATTCTTTGCTCCCTTTTTATTCATCGTCACATATTTGCCGTCCGGTGATATTTCGACTTCATTTATTGCTGCCATTATTTCAAGCATGTGCCTGATGATACATTCATAGACACGTGTACGTTCCTGGTCTGTTCTTATAGCCTCTGATTCATATTCTATATCAAAGTTCTCGATGATATATGTGATAAGTTCCTCTACTGATACTGGGGTACCATAGCCAACAGTAAAGCCTATGGCTATATGAAAATCATTAAAATCAGGTATCATGTTTTCTCCTTTTTAAGTTTGACTTTTGCAATGTAGCAAATATCTTTCATAAGTCTTTCGTTAGGCTGGCTTTTTTTAATGCTGTACTACTTTTAGTATTTACTATAAATAGTATTATTCTAATGCGCACTACATTTTTACGTGTGCTGATTAAAACTTTGTTATTTAATGTTTTACATTTCTCCCATTTGACTTTATAGCATACTAATTTTAGTATTTTAGTATTTTAGTATATTTGTAATGCACATTACAAATAAAATTGTTATCTTTGTACCAGGTTATTAAATGTTTCAGGTTATGATTACGACTATCCAATTCAAGACACTTGATGATTTGTACAGGTTCTACAATCAGGCAATTTTCGGTGGTGAACTTTCCGACTGTATTGTCAACATGTCAAGACATGGTGGTGCATACGGCTTCTTTGCGGCGAACCGCTGGAGGGGTGAGAACGAAACCAAAAAGATCATTCATGAAATCAGCATTAACCCTGACTTCATGAACCGTGACGATATCGAATGGCACTCTACACTGGTACATGAAATGTGCCATCTCTGGCAGGAGGATTTCGGCAAACCGAGCCGTGGCGGTTATCATAACAGGCAATGGGCTGACAAGATGATACAGGTCGGACTGATGCCTACTGATACGGGCGAACCGGGTGGACAGCTGACCGGGCAGAGAGTGACGCATTATATCATTCTTGACGGCAAATTTGAACAGGTTTTCAAGACTCTCTCCAGCGAGGATCTTCAAAACCTCAGACTGAGATATAAGCCTACACTGGCCGCCATGTCCGGCAAGCCGTTCACGGTCGGCACTTCCGGCAATGATGATACGGATAATACTGAAACTGAAGGAGGAGAGGAGAGCCGGAGCGGTAAGCGCAAAAAATATACCTGCGGCTGCGGTTGCAATGTCTGGGGTAAGTCCGGTCTGATACTGAAGTGCGGCATTTGCGGTACGGACTTCATCGAGCAATAACCGTGCAAGTGCATGAAGCCCCCGGCAAAACACCCCGCCGGAGGCGGTTTCCGTATCGTTTTCACTAATATACTATTATTAGTAAATACTAAAATTAGTTTATTAGTATAATTGTAATGCACATTACATAAAGCGCATTACAAAAAAAGTGGGGATGTCGGAAACCGTCAATTCACCCCACTTTTATGGGCATAACGTGCAATAGCCGTCAGCCCCCGGACTGTCAGGCACCACCCTGACAGCACTTCAAATATAACGGTTTCCCGTATAATATCCAAATTTTCAGGCCATTTTATAATATCCGTTCTCGTCATGCAGCAGTTTCAGCTTTTCCACCATCTGGGCGAAAGTCATCTTTGACATCTTGGCAAGTTCCTTTATCTGGTCTTCATCGTAGTTGAATCGTTTCGGCTCTTTTTCCGGCATCGGAACGAAAGCCGGGTTGGGGATAGCCTGTGCGCTTGGTTCGCTGCTGAATAGGTCTTGCATGATACTTCGCATGTCCTGATTCTTGCCGCTTCTTTTTCTGGTCTGCTGACGCTTGCCCATGTCAGCTTCAGCCTGATTCTGTGACGCATTCTTTTCTTTTCGGGCATTGCTTACGGTTGCTGTCTTCTCTGACATGAAAAATACCAGGTGCGTATAGCTCCTGCCTGTCTTGACGGCACTGGCTGTCACGTTTATGTCCGTATGCTGGGTGATGGCTGCCAATGTTCCCACGGGCTTTTGTGTCTTCTTGTCGATGACATAATCCCACTCTATGAGTTTTGCCGCTCTTTTTTCCGCTTTTGCGGCTCTCTGTTCGGCTTTCACCTTCTCGTTGATGCGAATCCCTATCACATCCGACAAAAACCGCTCATTCGCGTTCTTGTTCTTCTGCGGGTCGTATGTGGGGCTGTCTGTCAGTTCCAGCGCGTTCTTCAGGTCTTCAATTGATACCTTCCATTGGTGCAGCTTGACATAGTTCTTGAAGTAAGGGTAGAACCAGTTCTGATAGTCACTCGACAGCTTCAGGTAGTATTTGGGCTGTATGCAGGCATATTTGTTTAACTGCATCAGAAACTTGCGCACCTTGGGGTTGATGCAGATCTGGACATACTTCTCATCGACTGCAAGGTTGTAGGCGGTTATCCATGTATAGCCTTGCCATACCTGGGCACCGTTTTTCTTTCTTGTGGCAAACTGGAGCATGTTCTGACCAACCTCTACCAGTGTTTCGGCGAGGCGGTTGTACTTGTCGTTGTTGTTGTCAAGACCAAGGTATTTAAACAGGCTTTGCTTTTCAAAGCCTACGTCAGGCAGAATCTCTTCTTCGATGCTGCTTACACTCTGGCTGATGGCAAACAGCAGGCGGTAGCCCAGGGTTGACATCCTCCAGCGTATCTTTTCAAGCTGGTAGAGTTCCTGAGATACACGTACAACCTTGTTTTCGTTGTATTTCTCTATCTTCTGAAGAGAGTTCTGTTCACTCATAAAGCATTAGTTTTGATATGATTTTCGCAAATATACGATTATTTCCTACATTCCAAAAAAAATATAGGAAATTATTTTTCTCCTGCTTTTGAGAATACAGATCCAGAGCCCCCCCCGTTTCCTGATGTTTTATACCTCAAAAGGGTAGGAAATCATTGTACGCTTTTTTCTCCTATTCTTACGTGTAAAGGTTTGTGTTACAGTCTTATGAGTGTTTATATAGGGCTGATTATCCATCTCTTATATAACCCTCAAAAAGGTAGGAAATCAACATGCCTTTTCTTAGATGATACTGATTTTCAGGCACCTGTAAAACATAATTTTACGATGTAAACGATGTTTTACCTGATTAAGGTCTGTGTTTTTTATGCGTATTGGAGTGATTTAAAGGCAATTGTACTGATTTTCGGCTCTAGTTTAACAATACGTTGTAAATTGGCACATAAATTGCATGTACCTTTTAAAAAAGGAGGCAATTATGACGTATAATGAAGTATTGTCAGCCGCTCAGTCTTTGTCAGAGTCGGAACGGCAATCTTTGGTACAAGCGTTGAGCATGGCCAAACATTGTGAAGCGACAGTCCCTGAAAGCTCGCACCTGTCAGCTCTGTTGGAAAAGCAGGGCTGCTGCCCTCATTGCGGCGGCAACCGTTACTACCGTTTCGGCAAGGACCACGGGACGCAACGCTTCAAGTGCAAGGATTGCGGCAGGACTTTCACCGAATATACCGGCACGTGGCAGCAGAAGCTCCACAAGAAAGGGCTTGTCAAGGCATATATGCACCTGATGTCCGAGCAGAAGTCTCTTGACAGGATTTCTGCCGCATTGCACATTAACAAGAAGACAGCTTTCGACTGGCGGCACAAGATATTGCGTTCCCTGAAGCAGGATGAAGGCGGTTCGTTCTCAGGAATAACCGAAAGCGACGAGACATTCTTTGAAAAGTCAGACAAAGGCAGCCGCCACCTGGGACGCAAGCCCCGCAAGCGTGGCGGAGGGGGAAAAGGCAAAGGCGCATCCAAGGACAAGGTCACCGTCATAGTGACGGCTGACAGAAAGAACGACCTCAACATGACGTTTTGCGGATATGGACGGCTGACGAAAGCGGAAATCACGGAAAGCCTGCACACTCCGCTGCCACAAGGGACGGTGCTGTGTTCGGACGGGCATGTCAGCTACAAGGGATATGCAATGGACAACCATATTGAGCATGTGGTCATAAGGGCTGACCTCGGCTGGCACGTTAAGAGGGGATTTTACCATATCCAACACGTCAATTCCCTGCACAGCAGGCTCAAGAAGTGGCTTAACGGAACATTCTGGGGCGTAGCCACGAAGTACATGCAGGACTATCTCAACTGGTTCAAGGTGCAAGAGACCGTCCTGAAGTTCTGCAATGACCAGGCCGGTGAATTGCTGGGGATTTCCATGAAGCATTATAATGTCAAGTTTGCAACGGTATAATCAACTAGAGCCTGATTTTCTTATTCTTCAATTCCTACCTTTTTGAGGGTTATTCAGTCAGCAAGTCCTTTTAAGGACTTGCTGACATATGTCTTTTCTTCAATAAAGAGGCTCTTTTTCATGGATTTAAAAGTTAAAATTTGTATTTCCTATAAATTTATTATTTAGTAGGAAATTAAAAATTTTGAACCCTCAAAAAGGTAGGAAATCAACCCTCAAAAAGGTAGGAAATTAACCCTCAAAAGGGTAGGAAATTAACCCTCAAAAGGGTAGGAAATCGGCTTGTAATTGTTTGAAATACAGGCTGTTGCAAGCCCGACAAATAATAAATAAATAAAAACAACTAAAAAAACACCAAGCATACGGATTTTTTTTATTTTACCACCATGCGGAATGTGCATTTTTATAAATTTTAGTTTGATAAAAATGAATAAATATACAGTTGCGGTTTTTGTGCTTTTGGGTGGTGTTTCTTTGTTTTAGGAAGGCAATTTTCTGCGCGTTAAAATATGTTAAATCCGTTTTTCTGTATTAAATTTCTCTTCCTGATACACGTTAGTGTTCAGGATAAAAAGGCTGATGTTTTCTTTCCGGCGGTGTACATTTCGGGTGTGCATTTTAGCATGGGTATTGGAGCGGAGTTTACGGAGCGATCGAGGAATGACGAGCATAGCGAGGAAAGAGAAAACGAGGTTTACCGAAGTGAGCAAGCAGTCATTGGGCAAACCCCAATGTTTATTTAATTAAAATGCTGATATTCAGTATTTTAATATTTTTATGTTATGCAAATTGCATACATTTTGTATATATTGCTTGCATAATTAATTGAAAATTAATATATTGTAGGCAAAAATATTGCATACAATAACCTATATACCTGTATTATGAGCCAAGTTAATAAAGATACATCAGTCCGTGTAAAGGAGAGTACGAAATTTAGGCTTGATAAGTCTAAGGGTTCTAAATCGCATGATGCTTTTATCGCTGAAATGCTTGATTATTTTGATGCGACAGGTATCATGCCGCAGTCAAAAATAGCGTCTCCGGCTGTTACGGTAAAAGAACAGGCAAGCCGTGTGATAGAGGTTGTAAGAGGGGTGGAGAAAGCAACGAATACCAGACTTAAAAACATTGAACAGATGCTTCTCAGACTGGTTCCTGGACAAATGCCAGTGAATGAAAATACATCTTCTTCCATCAATCCGGATGAATTTATGCATCTTTCACAGGTGCAGGTATTGCTTGAAAAGGCTAAGGAGCAGGATAGTCTTATCGCAAACTATCGTGATGAAATAGACAAGCTCAGAACAGAGCTTGACAATACTTCTGGTCGCTCCGATAATCATCCGGAGGTCAACGTACACAAACTGCTTGAAGTGGTTGAACGTATCGACTCCATGAAGAAGATACCAACTTTCAATGATACGGTTTATGAGATTGACCGTAATTCATTTGACTTGTGGATTAAGAGATTTAAAGACGAACTTAAACGATGACTTTCTATGTTTGCCAAAGTACACCCGGCCAAAGATGTACAGAGCGGCAATACGGGTAGCTGCCACGATCTTGTACACTATTTGCAGAAAGAAGGTGATACAGGTCTTGCCTTCTTCTCTCATACCGATAATGATGTCAGTCCCGAAAAGGTTATAACCGATATAGACGGCAATAGAAGCAAACTCGGATCTGACGAAGCGAAATTCTATATGCTTTCGCTCAATCCGTCACAGGCTGAACAGGTTCACCTGATCGGACGTGAGGTAAACAGTCTTGAAGAACTGGCTCCTGAAGAGCG
>UMFA01026467.1_pt1 | contig 21916 bp, 9 predicted proteins | sample 1964891 | NCBI WGS metagenome assembly UMFA01 (sample SAMEA4836034, study PRJEB28245) | human gut metagenome | biome: gut microbiome; material: fecal sample | place: Denmark | collected 2008
AGTTGCGATACCAGCTTTCCCGCGGTAATCCAACGCTACGGCACCTAAGTCGCTCAACGGCAATTGTAATTCACCTTGACATTGCTGGCGGGCGATCTTACCGGTTACGGAACGGTCTACTTTGTTTGTTAACCAATCCTTGCAGGCTACGGCCTCCAATTGAAGTACGTTCTCCAAATAATGGTGAAGTTCGGATTCTTTGTAAACAACCGGTTGATAAGATTCAGTGACCGTATGGTCTGTCATAACCGTTCTAGGCGGTTTACCGAACATATATTCCAGCTTGATATCGATAGGTTTTACGCCGTCCGCTTGTTCGAAGACAAACTTCATGTCGTTAGTAGTCTCGCCTACCACATACATCGGGGCACGTTCACGATCCGCGATACGTTTTACACGGGCTACATCTTCTTCTTTCATCAATAAGCCCATGCGCTCTTGGCTCTCGTTTCCTACGATCTCCTTCGCTGAGAGAGTCGGGTCACCAATCGGCAATTTGCTCATATCGATGTGTCCGCCGGTAGCCTCAACCAACTCAGACAAACAGTTGAGGTGTCCACCCGCACCATGGTCATGGATAGAGACGATCGGGTTCTCGTCAGACTCGGCGATCGCACGGATCACGTTAGCCGCACGTTTCTGCATTTCCGGGTTGGCACGCTGTACGGCGTTCAACTCGATACCGCTTGTATATTGTCCCGTGTTTACGGAAGATACGGCTCCACCACCCATACCGATACGGTAGTTATCGCCACCGATCACAACCACTTTTTCGCCCGGTTCCGGATCGCCCTTCAAGGCATCACGCATATTCGCAAAACCTACACCGCCGGCAAGCATGATTACTTTGTCGTAAGCGTATTTCTTATCGTTCTCCGTGTGCTCGAAAGTCAATAAAGAACCACAGATAAGCGGCTGGCCGAAATGGTTACCGAATGTAGAGGCACCATTGGAAGCCTTGATCAAGATCTGCTCCGGAGTCTGGTATAACCAAGGGCGGGGGTCTAGTATCTTCTCCCATTCGCGAGCGCCTTCCGTACGAGGGTAAGAGGTCATATAGACCGCTGTTCCCGCTATCGGCAAGGATGCCTTACCACCGCCCAGACGGTCACGGATCTCACCACCTGTTCCGGTAGCGGCACCGTTGAACGGTTCAACGGTTGTCGGGAAGTTATGCGTCTCGGCTTTCAAGGAGATAACCGTCTTGATATCTTTTACGGCGAAGAAATCAGGTTTGTCACCGGATAGGGGAGCGAATTGCTCTACCGTCGGGCCTTCATTGAACGCTACGTTATCTTTATAAGCGGAAACCAATTTATTAGGGTTCTCGGCGGAAGTCTTCTTGATCAAGTTGAACAAGGAACTTTCTTTTTCCTCGCCGTCGATGATGAATACACCTCCGAATATTTTATGGCGGCAGTGTTCCGAGTTTACTTGAGAGAAACCGAACACCTCGCTATCGGTCAACTTACGTCCCAACTTCTGGCTTACCTCGTTCAAGTAAGCGATCTCCTCTTGGCTTAGTGCCAAGCCCTCTTGTTGGTTGTACACTTCCAAATCCTCAATATAGACAATAGGATCTGGTTTTTTACTGATCGTGAAGATCTCCTGATTCAAGCCATTGTAGATACGTTGTAACATCGGATCGTGATCCGCGTCGCCAGAAGAAACAGGAAAATATTCCTCAATACGGGAAATACCGGTCAGGCCCATGTTCTGGGTAATTTCAACGGCGTTCGTACTCCACGGGGTAATCATTTCCCGGCGTGGCCCTACGTACCAGCCTTCCAATGTTTCTGATTGAACAGGAGTTGCCTCGCTAAACAACCAAACCAGTTTTTGAGTGTCTTCAGGAGAGAAAGCGTGCGCGGCCTCTACAGCCAGCACCGTCTTTGTTGAAGATTGAAAGAATAGAATCATATCGTTGATTTATTAGTATTTATCACGAAATAACGAATAAGCCTCTTTTAGAGAGTGCAAAGATAATGATTTCCCGTGAATTATTATGTCAATACGTTTTAAAAGAAAAGAGGGCGGAACCTCCCGGTCTCGCCCTCTCATGTCCCCTGCATAGTAAAAAATAAGAGTGTGTCTATATTCTACCAGCCTGCGTTCTGTTGTGCGGCTAGCGTGGGGTTTCTTAATATATCATTCAATGGGATCGGCCAAATAAAGCGTTTATCTGTGTACGGGATGAACTGTTTGCTGTTGCCGAACCATTCTGCTTTCACTTCTCCACCAACAACGAATGCGCCTTGGTTCTTCACATTGTTGTATTCGATCTTTGCGGGAATACCACCGGACGGCAACAAGTCGTCAGCCGCTAAACGATGAATGTCTTCCCAACGGCGACCTTCACCTTGGAACTCAATGCGACGTTCCCAAAGGATAGCTTCTACCAGCGCTTTCGTGTTGGCGAAATCGCCAGCCTTATACGTTTGTGTAGCGGGGTCGGCCAAAGAACGGTCTCTTACTTGATTCAATTTCTCCAATGCGAGAGTCTTGTCTCCCGCACGTGCGGCAGCCTCGGCCTCGTTTAGCAATACCTCGGCATAGCGCAGGATCGGGGCATACTCTTCACGTGTTTGAGGATTCTGGTATTTATCACAGAAGTAATAATCGTCAGACGCACGATAAAGGACGAGGTTACGACGCTTGTCATCCCCTTTCCAGAATTTGGAGTTGTAAAGGGTAGGGGATGTCGGGCACATCGCACGGCCACCTTCACGGGCAGACATCATAGCGGACATAGCTCCATTTACAGATGCGTTATCTTGAGAGTCATTCGGAATGGAGAATATAGATTCCTGATTGTCTTTGTAAGAAACGAAAGGAGTGGCAGGATTGGTTTCCAGAATGAAACGTCCGCCTTCCAGTTTCTTAGCTTCAGTAACTACATTGTTCCAATCACGCATATGCAAATATACGCGCGTTTTCAATGCGATGGCGGCACCTTTGCTCGCACGTCCGATCTTATCAGCATCGATAATGTTCGGAAGCATGCTTTCCGCATTATTCAGGTCGCTTAATATCTGATCGTAAGTCTCCTTAACGGTAGAACGGCCTATGCTTTGTTGCTCAGCGAGTTGGCTGGGGTCGTTTACGGCTTTCGTGTAAATAGGCATACCGTAGTTATTGTTACCTTCTACGTTGTAGGGCAAGGCATAATGAATCATCAAGTTGTGATAGGTTAACGCACGTAAGAACAGGCATTCTCCTTTGTACTGATTCCCTTTCTCTTCGGTTATGACACCCGCAGCTACCGCGCCTTCTATACCGGCGTATACCGTATTATAGCGGTTAATAGCCTCGAAAGAGGTTTCCCACATCGCCACGTTATTAGCGGTAGTCAAGTTATAGGTTGCGGAATAGGTATAATCATAGAATTGGGCGGTTAGATTCATATCTTCACCGCGCATTTCGCCTTGCAATATACTGGCCGCTCCAAAAGGATAGCCGCGTGCCCAGCCATAATCATCCGGATTTATATACATACCACATTGTGCGGCATCATAAGCTCCGACTACGGCTAACTCGCAACGTTCTTCTGTCCCGTATGCCGTAAGCTCAGAGAATTTGTCAACAGGTTCAAGGTCTACGACGTCGCTTTCGCAGGCGGTGAACACGGGTAGCGAGAACAGGGCTGTCCCTAACGCTACTACTGAAATGTTTTTATATAATTTCTTGTATAACATAATTGTAACTTTTCTTAGTTTGTGAAATTAGAATGTAATGTTCGCTCCAAAAGTGAATGAACGTTGCTGTGGCATACCGTTCCAATCTACACCTAAACGAGAGTTTGTCTCAGGATCCAATCCGGAATAACCTGTGATAGTGAGCAAATTCTGTCCTTGAACATAGAAACGAATCTTTGTCATGTTCAGTTTGGATACGACCGCCTTCGGTAGTGTATAGCCTAAAGCTAACGTCGATAGTTTTAGGTAATTGCCGCTCTCAACGAAGTGTGAATCCGTATATCCATCATTGAATAAGGAAGAGGCGTCTCCATAACCGATTTTTGGAGTCATGCCGTCACCCGGTTGCTCTGGAGAAACCCAGCGGCCTAAGATTTCTGTTCCGTTGTTGGAGAAATCCATATTGAACAATGCGCTTTGACGAGAAGCGTTCATGATCTTATTACCTCCGGAGAAGCGGAAGAATACATTTAAATCGAAATTCTTGTAAGAAACTGTATTATTCCAACCTCCGTACCAAGTAGGCATAGATGAACCTAATACCTTACGGTCGCTAGCGTCCAAGGAAGATGCCTTGGAGACATCCGAAGGATTGGAAGGATCATATTCCGCATAGTCGTAAGAGCCGAATGTGTCGAATTGCACTAATGAACCGTCCGCCTTACTCCAGATCGGATTACCGTTTGCGGCGTTTACGCCGTAATAATCATATCCATATAAAGATCTATATGATTCTCCTTCACGAATAATTGTGTAATTGTCTACGATGTCTGTTCCGCCATATAAGCTCTTCACCGTGTTCTTAGCCGTGGAGAAGTTGAAATTAGTTTGCCAGTTCCAATCTTTGGTAGCGATGATTGTAGCGTTAACCGTCAACTCCATACCGGAGTTCTTGATCTTACCGATATTATCAAAATATGAGTTGTAAGGAATACCGGCGGTAGGTGCTGTAGGAACTTCCAACACCAAGTCTTTGGAGTTCTTTTGCCAATAAGCTAGCTCGAATGTCAGGCGGTTATTAAAGAAAGAGCCATCCAATCCGATATCGAAAGTCTCGGTTGTTTCCCATTTGAGCTGGCTGTTACCCATACGGTTCCAAGCGATAGCTGTATTCGATCCTGCTTTCTTCGCCCCGTAAGTTCCCAGATAAGGGAAATAATTCCCTAGGTCAGAGTTTCCGATTGTAGCGTAGCTGGCACGGACACGTAAGTCGTTAAACCAATCATTAATAGTTGATTCACTCCAGAATTTCTCGCGAGAGATACGCCAAGCGGCTGATCCTCCCCAGAATGTACCCCAGCGGGTATCTTTCGGAAGGCTGGATAAGCCGTCTGTGCGGACGGAGGCTCCGATATAATATTTACTATCATAGTTGTAATTCGCACGGAACATATAGGAGGCTAATCCCATAAACGTTTTACCTCCATATACGAATCTCTCACCGAATGTGTTAGAAATGATATGGTCGGTGAAGAAAGCATCGGATATTTGTTGCACGGTTGCGTCCGTGTATTCATATTCCGTATGGGTATACTCCTGTACCGCTGTCGCCGACACATTATGTACATCATTGAATGTACGGTTAAAGTTGATTACGTTTTGCCAGTTCCAGTTCGTGTATGTGGTATTGATTTCTTCCAATAAGCCGCCATAGCCGTATCCATCTCCTGATTCCGGGTTCCATACCATGAAGTCTTTAACATTCGAGATATCCAGACCGGCCTGTGTTTTTAATGTCAATCCGTCCATGAATGTGATCTCAGCCCATCCACCACCTAATGTGCGGGTATTAGTCGTACGGTTTACGTTATTGTCTAATGCCCAAACGATATTCTGGATGCCATTATCAATATAGGAAAGGTTGCTTCCGCGGCCTAATGTCTTACGGTTTTCAGCGTCGATATTGTAACCTGTAGGATCATCCGGGTTATATACGGATACGTTCGGTAGCATACGAGTACCGGCGAAACCTACGCCACCCAACGAGTTCTCGTTATTCATGACACCATTAACCCGGGTACGGGTCATCTGGCCGTTTAATCCAATGCGTAACCATTTTGTCGCTTGTTGTGTCAAGTCGGCCTTTAAGCTCAAACGGTTTAAATCATTGGCGCGAATGATACCATCTTGTTCCGTGAAACCTAATGATACATAATATTGGCTTTTATCCGTACCACCGCTAGCGGATAAGCTATGATTGTGCTGGAAACCTGTACGGAAAATATAATCATTCCAGTTCGTGTCCGGTCCGTTCGGATCGTAAACAGCCTGTCCTTTCATTCCCCAGTTCTCGTATTTCTCGTTAGCGATAGTCACGAAATCTTTCGCTCCCAGAAGATCATGCAATTTAGCTGCGCTGGCTGCGCTTACATAGCCATCGTAAGTTACTTGAGTACGTCCCTTGGAGCCTTTTTTGGTTGTGATCAATACAACTCCATTTGCCGCACGGGAGCCATAGATAGCAGTTGCTGCGCCGTCTTTCAATATTTCAATAGATTCGATGTCATTCGGATTTATATCAGACATCGCGTTGTAAGAAGCGTAAGCCATACCTAGACCGGTTCCGCCATTGCCATTGTCTCCCGTGGCGATCGGCATACCGTCTACGATAAATAATGGCTGTGAGCTAGAACTGATCGTACTCATACCACGGATCTTGAATTGAGGACCGCTTCCCAATACGCCACTAGGAGTCGTAACCTGTACACCAGCGGCACGTCCGGCTAATTGAGAGTCGAAAGACGCTGTTGCCAAGTTACTTAAGTCTTCACCGCCTACTTTAGATATGGCACTTGTCACATCCTTTTTTCTTTGAGTTCCGTAACCGACAACCACGACTTCATCCAAGTTCTGAGAGTCAGACTCCATCGTGACTTTAATGATTGGTTTTACTGCCACTTCCACAGATTTCATACCGATGTAGGAAACGATTAGCTTTTTCGCGTTAGAAGGAACATCCAAGGTGAACGCTCCGTTGTAATCCGTTACAGTACCGGTAGTAGTACCAGCTACTACGATAGAGGCTCCAATGATAGGTCCATCGTCTTCCGCCGAGATAACCGTACCGGTCACCTTCGTGGTCTGAGCCGTTGCGAACGCTATACTTGCAAACAAGCATAGTAATAGATAAGTCAACCTTTTCATAGACACATACTTTTTGTTTAATTTGTTAATAAATAGATCGTTGTAATCAATTGTTGCCACTTAGTCGATTGACTTAGTTTCCGAAGAACTTCATGAGGGTAAGGTACTTTGGTGTTACTTCCTAGCATTGATGCGGGATTGAGTTAAAAATAATTTGCATATTAATACTATATATTAATACTAGAATGTATTAAATTAACATATAACTTAAAATAATCCGTATTGACAAAGTTTCGTGTAAGTTTATTTTTATTGTCAATATGTTTGTTTATTGCAAATATATCTTTATATTTGCCGTACAGCCATTAAAATAAAATGCTTGCTGTAAATAGTACAATTAGACATAACAGATGTTTACATAGGTTGTATGTTCTATAATTTATTAAGATATTTATAATAATTAATAAATATTGAACGGAAAAGTGATTTAGTTCTTCGGAGACTAAGGTGTTTCATAAATACTATCTAATGTATTTAAATAAAAAAAGAGTATCTAATAAAGATACTCTTTAGATATATGTGAATAGAGTGACCTATTTTGATTTTTATAGGCTTTTCGGAGGATATAATGCGTCCCACCACTCCGGTTGATCTTTCAACCACTTAGCAAACCATGCGTAAATTGTGTTATTCCACAAGATACGTTTGTCGTAATCCAGTATATGGTGGTTCTCTCCTTCTACCTGGACAAACGCTGTAGGCTTACCCAATAATTTTAATGCGGTAAACATCTGGATGCTCTCTCCAATCGGAACATTCGTGTCTGCGGTTCCATGTAAGAACAAGATCGGGGTATTGATCTTGTCTGCGTTAAACAGCGGACTTTGTAAAGTGTACATATCCCGGGCATTCCATGGATAACTGTTAGCGCTAGCCAACGAGCTGTATGAATATCCCCAGTAACCTTCTCCCCAATAGCTGGTGATGTCGCTGATTCCCGCGTGAGACATGGCCGCCGCGAATATATCTGTTTTTGTTTGTAGGTATTGAGTCATGAAACCTCCGTATGAAGCCCCCATGCAACCGATTTTCTTCGTGTTGACAAAAGGATGCTCCTCACAGAACTTTTTCGTGCCTTCGATGACCTCGTCAGCGGTAAGTTTACCCCATGCGTTGACATGGCGTGCGGAGAACTCTTGACCGAACCCAGTCGCTCCACTGGGCTGTATGATGTAGACGATGTACCCTAAGCCGGCGTATACATGCGAAGGATAACGGCTTTCCATCACCCGGGCCGTAGGAGTTGTTCCTCCGTAATAATTCACGATCATCGGATATTTCTTGGTCGCGTCAAAATGAGGAGGGAGATAGAAGCGGCCGTAAATCGTATCCCCTTGGGCGGAAACGAAATTCCAATCTTGCACTTCTCCTAAAGTGACGTCTCTCAAGATCTCTTTGGAGAGATCGATCAAGCAGGAAGAGGCATCGTTTTTCAAGTTATAGGTATAAAGCCTTTGGGAATTGGAAGCGCTTAATCCGAAATAAACCATTTCGAAAGCTTGATTGGCGATGGAGTAATCGGAGATGACATCTTCCTTGGCTTGAAGTTGCTTAATCTTTCCGTTGGACGGGTTTAGACTATACATGCGAACACGGTCCTTATCTTTCGCCGTGATATAGACTTGTTTATCGAGGGCGTTCCACTCGTAGGAATCGACAGAGGGGTCAAAATCTTTCGTAAGCGGCTTTATACTTTTATCTGCTATATTGTATAGGAATAATTGCCCGTCGCTCGTATTGGATGTCTGTCCTTCTTTGATCTTTAATCCGATACCATCGAAAGCCTCTCCAGACGCGTCAACGAGTAATTGGGTGGCATCTGGGGAGAAAACGGCACGGCTTACGAATTTCTCACCTTTTATAAGGGTATCCACATGCATGGTTCGTAGATCCATCTTATATATATATGTACGTGAGAAAGGACGCTCCGTTAAATTCGGTTCCCTGCGACTGAATAGCAGATAGTGGCCGTCTTGAGATACATCGTTGATGTAAGTAGAAGTATGTCCATAGGTGAGCCGTTGGAACAATCCGGTTCGCAGGTCATATTTATGGATAAACATACGGTTTCTCCATCCCGGTTGGCGATCATCCGGCACCAGTATCTCTTGGATCTCTTTTCGTTCTTGCGGTCCTTTCTCCCGTATGGAGAATAATAGATAGTCTTCGGTAGGCCCGAAGCTGAAAGAACCTTCAGGCAATTGGCAGGCAAGGATGTTCTCCTTTTTGCTGGTAGGGTCTAAGGTCACCAATTCCGTGCCTTTCATCCCTTTCCGGGTGTAATAGGCCAGATTGCTTTTAGGCATCCAGCGTAAGCTCTGTCCGTTCTCAACCAATACGGAACCGGTAGCCTTGTCTAGTATCTGGGTAAATGAGGACTGCTTTCCACCGGGATAGGTTTCTTGATAGGAGATGATAATGAATTTTCCATTCGGGGACAGGCTGGCGGATTGGATGCGTTTACCATCAAATACATCACTTAATGTATAACGTTTCTCCGGATTGATGGTCGTGGTTACCACTGCGTCTTTTTCCGGGTTGAATGAGGCTTTTAAGGCATTCTCTTTGTGGCTCTCAGATAAATATTTAATTACGATTTCATAGCGTCGCGGCTCCAAGGTCAACGAGGCTTCTCCTTGGGTTAGTTTTGTGAGTTGTCCATCCACGTAGACTTCTGAAATCTCAGGGCCATTGATCCTTAAGGTACCTTTTGTATAGCGGTCACTATTCAGGTAGAAGGAAACCAAATGTAGCGCGTAGGAAGAGGCCGAGGTTGGCAAGGTCAGCTCTCCGGAAGACGCCGCATCAAGGGTTTGTCCGCTTTGGGAAAGGTTGCAGAAAGGAACGGTCGTGTTCAATAGTTCCTTGTCTGAGAATCTCTTACTGTTTACATCCAGGCTATCTGCCAAGAAGGGTTTCTTCACCTCGTAAGGGCCGGCGTAATTATAATGTCGCACGACAACCTCATCCGCCCATAGTGAGCAACAGGAGCATAGGGCTGAAAGAATTAAGATGTTTTTGTTTATCATGATATTTATTATTTAGTATAAGATAAGAAAGCGAGATGGCAGGTATCTCTCAGCCATCTCGCTGTATCATTATCTTATAAGATTTCTATCTCATCTACGAACAAGAATGCGGGACTTCCGGCGCCACCGTGCCATTTTGGTAGTTTGCTGCTGTTGATGATAACCTCGACATAGCGGGCCTTTACCGGGGCGAAGGATATCTCTTGGGGATATAATCCGTCCTTGTCGTTTTGGGTCAGCTCCGGGATTTTCTTGGAAGCTACTTCCTTGAAATTCTTGCCATCATCGGATACCTTTACGGTTACGGCGGAGGCTCCCATGATCCAGTCACCTTTCACCACATTCGTATTGAAAGATACCTTTTGGATTTCGGTTGGTTCCTTTAGATCGATCGTGGCGTCAAGGTCTTTTCCTTGGAAACCCAGCCAATGGCCGGTCTTGTAATTACTACCTCCACGTAAGCCGTCTACCAATACCTGTGCCCCGTTGAAAACGTATCCTTTGCTGGGTTGCTCTTTCAAGGTGATGGGCTTCATCGTCGCTTTATTGAAGAAGATATCTTCTGAGAAGATGCGGCTCGTACCGTTCGGACGGACAACGATCGCCTTGAATTCGCAATCTTGGTTGATCTGTACCGGGCCTTCATACTTGATGCTGGCGATCGTAGGATCGCTACCGTCTACCGTATAATAGATATCTCCTTCACCCAACTTCGTCAAGGCTATGTCGAGTGTTCCGTTCTCCGTATTGGTGGTCAGGGAGGCGTTAATATCGAAGATATGCTTTCCGTAATTATATCCCAAGCGATCGTAAAGTTGTGTCATGCGGGCCACACGGGGCAGGAACGTCTGATAATCTTTCTTGGACGGATCGCTCCACTGGATATCGGCTACGGCGTCGATACGGGGCATGATCATGTATTCTACCTGTGAGAAGGTCGGGATATATTCCGTCCAGAGGTTGGCTTGCGCCCCGATCACGTACTTCTGGTCTTCAGGAGAGATACCGGCTGTCGGCTCAAAAGAATATACTTTCTCTAACGGCAAGTAACCACCGATAGCATCGGGCTCAAGATCCGTATCCGCTGATTGATAGTAATCCAGATATACATATGTATTCGGTGTCATGACCACGTTATGCTTTTGCTTGGCGGCCTCGATACCTCCATCCATGCCTCTCCAGCTCATTACCGTGGCATTCGGGGCCAAGCCTCCTTCTAGGATCTCGTCCCAGCCGATGATATGGCGTCCTTTGCTCTCCACGAATTTCTCCATGCGGGAGATCACGTAGCTTTGCAAATATTCCTCGGCGGAATGCTTCTTATCTCCCTTGATACCTTCCGCCTTGATGCGAGCTTGGCATTTCGGGCATTTCTCCCAACGTACCTTCGGGCACTCATCACCGCCTACATGGATATATTCGGACGGGAAAAGATCGATGACCTCGCTCAATACGTCTTCTAGGAATTGCATGGATTTCTCGTTTCCGGCGCAGATCACGTCGTCGGCTACTCCCCATTGGCCCCATACGTCATAAGGGCCCCCGGTGCATCCCAGTTCCGGGTAAGTAGCCAAGGCTGCCAATTGATGTCCCGGCATATCGATTTCCGGGATGATCGTGATATGGCGTTCGGCGGCATAGTTGATGACATCGCGAATCTGGTCTTGTGTATAGAAGCCCCCGTATTCCTTTCCGTCATATGTTCCGGAGTTATGGCCGATCACGGTTTCCTTGCGTTTAGATCCGATCTGTGTCAATTCCGGATATTTCTTGATCTCGATACGCCAACCTTGGTCATCGGACAGATGCCAGTGGAACGTATTTTGGTTGTGCAAGGCAAGGATATCGAGATACGTTTTTACCGAATCCACGGGGAAGAAATGGCGGCTGACATCCAGCATCATGCCTCTATAGGCAAAACGGGGATAGTCGTTGATGGTAGCTGCCGGTAATTCTACGTTCATCCCTTGGGCCGTGGCCGGGATCGATTTACGTAATGTCTGGATACCATAAAATACGCCGGCATCCGTACTTCCGGCGATCCGTATCCCGTTATCGCTAACGGTCAGTTGATATCCTTCCGGATTCTGGATACTTTGGTCGATAACGAGGCTGATCCCCTTACCGGGCTGGCCGGTAGCGGTTGCTAATTCATAGCCCGTGATTTCCTTGATATAAGAAGCGAGGAACTCGGCGTTCTTCTTCATCTTATCATTGCCCTCTGGATAAAATATCTTCGTGGATGGACTTAGGACGAAAGGATTTCCGTTCGTCAATGTTACTTCTTGTGGCAAAGGCACTACTCCGTAATCTCCTTTTACGGCCTTACCACCGGAGCAAGCGATCATTCCCGTGCAAAATGTCAGGACGAGCGCTAGTTTGCTTAGGCTGTTCATGTGTTTAGAGTTTAGAATGTAAAACAATAATTGATTCAGTATCACCGCCCAAAGATAAATAGAATTAGCCGTTTTATCTAATGCTTTTACACTTTTGATGCGATAACCTTAGGGATTTTGTCTATATATATAGACTATTTATCAACTGGTGCATGATCGTCCACCAGCTGTTGCATGATCATCCAACAGTTGGTGGACGATCATGCAACGGCTGTTGGATGATGAATACTTTTATAAGAAATGTCTAAGGAATATGGAAGAAACACCTAAGGTCTAAAGGGAAAAGGGCTAGGGACTAAGGGAAAAGAAACGTCTTCTTGAGAGGTATTTCCTTGTCTTTCTTATAATATGTATTCACACGTTTTACGGTAGTGCAGCGGATGTAAGCGTCATGGCAGTAGATGAGCGCTTGCCCTTTTCGGGAGGCTTCAGCAAGCATGCGCAGTTTCTCGTTGTATGACGTGATCGGATACGTATCGTAAGCCGAGATCCATTCCGGAGATACGCTGGCTACAAGGGGGATAACATCCCCGGCAAAGACAAAGGTCCGGTCCTCCGTATGGATATAGGGAACAATTTGTCCCGGAGTGTGCCCATCGTACAGGCGTAGCTCTATAGTGGGGCAAATCGATGTGTCGGCATCTAGCAGCCGTAAGGAATTAGCGTCTGCGACGGCTTGCATATTCTCGATGAAATAGGAATCTCTCTCCAAGGCGTTCGGATGAAGGAAATTCTCCCATTGCTTGCGGCTAACCCAGTGGTTTGCGTTTGGGAATGAGAGAAATAAATGTCCGGTAGATTCATCCTTTTGCGTGGTATAACCGCAATGATCGAAATGGAGATGGGTGAGGACAACATCCGTGATTTCCTCCGGTTGAATTCCCCGGTTTCGTAGTTCCGTGCCGAGGTCTACCAAGTTGAAGAAGCGGTAATAACTTAGTTGTTTTAAGTGTTTATTTCCCGCTCCGTTATCTACTAGGACGATGCGTCCGTCATCTGTTTTTATGACAAGGCTACGCATGGCGAGCACGCAACCATTTGTCTCGTCGCTCGGATAGCGACGGCTCCAAGCGCTTTTTGGAATGGCCCCGAACATGGCGCCTCCGTCGGCGTAGAAGTAGCCGGTATCTATTATCTGTATAGTCATAGTTGTATGATTCATATGTCAGTTCAAAAGTAAAGAAAAATGAGGTGGAAATGTTTAAGGTCATTCATTTTATTCAAAAAAGGGACAGAAATGGATAAAAGTAGGATATCTCTTATATATAATAATGTATAGGAAATATAAGAATATTGAAGAGGAAAACGACTAGTCTAAACGATCGTTTAGATCTTGCGTTTTTTAAGCAGTTTGAAAAGTAGTCAACAAAAGATTTAATTTTTTTACGGGCAATAAGCTATACAATTGATAGGAAAGCGGATAGGAAACAAAAAAATAACACGTAAAGGTTGCTGGAATTGAATAAATATGTACCTTTGCAAACGACTAAAAAAATCGATCGTTTAGACTAGCCGTTTCTTTGTTGACTAGCCTATACGGGCATAAAGATTGTGTGTTTTAATTGTTAATCTAATTTAGCTCTAAATAATAATTACCATTTAATGAAAGCGATGGAGAAATGTAGTAAGAAAGGCAAGCAAACACAGTTTGACTTGCTTAGACCCAGTGCTGCGTTACTAACCACAGGTTTGCTATTCATGGCCTCTGCGCATATGCAGGCCGCTAGGGAAATCACCTCTAGCTATGGACCGAGAATAGAATCTGTTACCCAAAAAGGAAAGGCAGTAACCGTAAAAGTATCAGATGCGGCAGGTGAATTAATTGGTGCGAATGTGGTCGTAAAAGGTACGACCAATGGAAATGTAACCGACATAAACGGACAAGTCGTGTTGCAAGATGTGCCCGCAAACGCTATTTTGGAGATCTCTTATATTGGTTATATAACCAAGGAGGTTCCTGTTAATAATCAGAGCGTTTTGAATGTTTCTTTGTCCGAGGATTCCCAGACATTGGAAGAGGTCGTCGTAGTGGGATACGGTACGATGGAGAAGAAGCAGGTGACCAGTTCCGTTACCTCCTTATCCGCCGGCGACATGATGAAGGGTGTGGGTGGTTCGGATATCACCAGCTCTTTGCAAGGTAGGATCAGTGGTTTGATCTTGCAGAACAATGGTAGTGCCAATGGTTCGACTACGATCCAATTGCGTGGCTTGACTTCCATTAAATCCGGTAAGTCGCCTTTGATCGTTGTCGACGGTTTCCCGGGCGGTGATATCCGTGCCTTGAACCAAGATGATATCAAGTCTATCGACGTATTGAAAGATGCTTCCGCCGGCGCTATCTATGGTACGCGTGCTGCCTCGGGTGTGATCTTGATCACCACGAAGAGCGGTTCCAACACGAACGGTAAGGTGAAATTGAATTATAGCACCGAGCTTTCCAAGAAGCAGAACTATGGTAAGCCGGAGATGCTGTCGGCCGATGAATATCGCCAGCGTACGGACGTGAACATCGAAGACTATGGATCGGATACGGATTGGTGGGATTCTATGTTGCAGAAGGATAATTTCTCGCAGAAGCATCACCTCTCTTTGGAACTGGGTACGGAGAATGCGCAAGTGTACACCTCTTTCTTTTATGAGACAAACGAGGGTATCGCGCTCAAGGATAACCGTCAGGACTATGGTGGACGCTTGAACGCTAACTTCAAGTTGTTCGATGGTTGGTTAGAGATTCGCCCTATTGTGGATTATCGCCAGACATCCCGTACTTCCGATGGATCGGATGAGGAGAAGAGGGCGAACTTCAGACAGGCTCTTTATAATAACCCGACCCGTTCGGTGTACGATCCGGATAACCAGACCGGTTATAACGTATGGACTGGAGAACCATTGGATTTCAACATCGTGGCCGATCGTATGTTGACAGACTATGAGGGGCTCGACAAATGGTTCAAGCCGGAGGTGACAATGAAATTGAACATCAAGCCTGTAGAGGGATTGAGTTATACCCAGACTTTGGGCTACGAGAACCGTCAGTGGGAATTGCATGAGTTCCAATCCCGTTATCATAGGGATGAGGTATCGAATAATCGTTCGGGTTACGCGAAATTGCATTTCGAGAAAACGGAGCACTTGACTTCCGAGGGTTATTTCTCTTATGTGAAAGAATTCAAGGGAGGACATACCTTTAATGCGGTAGCCGGTTATTCTTATTTTGAGAAGAACAGCGAGAAATTCAACATGGAGAACTATAACTTCCAAGTGGAAGGTATCAAGTATTGGGATATAGGCAAAGGTTCTTATCTGACGGATGGAAAAGCGAAGATGATGTCTGAGAAAAAAATTACCGAGCGCCTGTTTGCCCTCTATGCCCGTGCCAATTACTCATACAATGATAAATATATGATTACGGCCACGTTGCGTCATGAGGGATCTTCTAAGTTCGCCGCCGAGAACCGTTGGGGTAACTTCTGGGCTTTGTCCGGTGGTTGGCGTGTCTCTAATGAGGAATTCATGAAAGATTTCTCTTGGTTGGATGACTTGAAGATTCGTTTCGGTTATGGTGTGACCGGTAATAACGACTTTGATGCGGCTTATATGGCGAACACGTTAGGCTCCGACGCTTATTGGATGCTTCCGAACGGTAACTGGGCCTATACGTATGGTCCTAGCTCGAACGTGAATCCTTATTTAGGATGGGAAGAGAAGAAGGAATGGAATATCGGTGTGGATTACACCTTCTTCGGTAATCGCCTGTATGGTAAGTTTGACTATTATCGCCGTAAGATCGACGGCATGATCTATGAGGTGAACGTGCCGCAGCCTCCGTACCCGAATGGTAAGCAATGGCAGAACGTCGGTGAGATGGAAAGTAAAGGTTGGGAGTTCGAGATCGGTGGCGATGTGATCCGGAATAAGGACTTCACTTGGACATCAAACTTGAACATGAGCCATAACTCCGGAAAGATCCTTACGTTGTGGGGAGAGGATACGCATCTTTCGGGCAATACTTTCGCTTATCCGGGACATCCGGGTGACGCGGCTCGTATCGAGAGCGGCGCGAAAATCGGTTCTTTCCATATGTGGAAATTCGCGGGCTTCGATGAAAAAGGCGATTTCTTATTGTATAATAAGGATGGCGAGGTGATCCCCGCCGCCGAGAAGACGGATAATGACAAGCAATACATTGGAAACTATCTGCCGAAGGTGATGATGGGATGGAACAATACCTTTACCTATAAGAACTTTGATTTAGGCATCAATATGCGTAGCTGGATCGGTTTCGACGTATATAATACGTATCCGATGTATTTGGGTATCCAAGGCGCGAACGGCGCCGGACAGTGGAACTTGTGGAAACCGGCGGTTAATGACGAGAAATACAACAAGATCCGGGGCGTTCGCCAATTGTGCGATTTCTATCTGGAAGACGGTTCTTTCTTGAAGATCGACGCGATCACGCTGGGTTACACGTTATCGTTGAGCAAATATACGAAGTGGGCGGATCGTTTGCGTGTGTATGGAACAGTCGGCAACGTAGCCACTATCTCGGGATATAGCGGACATAATCCGGAAGTCGACGTAACCGGATGGGAAGGCGGTACGGATAAGGTATGGAACAGTGACCCGATTGTCCGTACTTATACGTTAGGTATTCAGGTATCATTCTAAAAAAACTAAGGTAAAGATGAAAAATAACAAGATAACAAATTGGTTATTGGCAGGGGCTTCTTGCTTGCTGCTCGGTACCTCTTGCGATGTGGATCCGACGTTCTATTCGCAGGTCGTTCCGGATACATATTATACAAACTCTGACGCGGTTTGGTCTCGTTTCAACCGTCCGTTCACGCACTGGCGTTGGTGGGTGGCTCAAAACGATGCCCGCGTCCGGTTGATGGAGGTCGGAACGGACGCTATGTGCGTGCCGACCCGTGGCAACGACTGGTTTGACGGCGCTGTTTATCAGAACCTGCATCACCATCGTCTGACAGACGATATGAACGTGACAAAGGATGGCTGGGACTTGACAACGATGGGGGTGGCTCAGTCTTGGAGCGCTATCGAGGATTTGGCGGACGTGGATTTCGTATCTGTCGGCTTGACGGAGGATGACCGCTCTTCTATGATGAACCAGCTGAACGTATTGGCTGCCTCTTTCTATCTGGATGGTTTGGATATGTTCGGAGGTATGCCGTTGTACACCTCTACGAAAGAGGAGGTGAAGGGACGTTCTACGGATGTGGAGACATTCAATTTCGTGGATTCATTGCTAAATGTGGCGTTGCCGAACCTGCCGGTGAAAACGACTTTAGGCGGGGCGGAGACTAACATTATCCATCAAGCGGTTGCTGCGGCGTTGAAAGTGCGTCTGTATTTCAACGCAGAGTCTTATATCGGCAAGCCGATGTATGAGGAGACCGCTAAGTTATGTCAGGATATTATTGACGGTAAATACGGTCAGTATGGTTTGGCGAGTCATTTTACCGAGATTTTCGGTTGGAATAACGAGACTTGCCCGGAGATCATCTGGACCGTTCCGAGCGAGAACGCCAAGGGTGAGACGGATGGTGGCCTTACCGCCTTTACCTTGCCTTACAACTTTAAGGATTTCTTGGGTGGCTTGCAGGATGCCGGCGGTAACAATGGCTTGTGTCTTTGCCCGAGCCGTGATCCGGAAGGTAATCTGTATAAGTTCAATGTCGGTAATCCGTATGAGACCTTCCACGCTCAGGATATCCGTAAGCAGCAATATGTGTATGAGGGTGGCCGCAAATACCGTGGTATGTTTATCGTAGGCGAGTTGCAGAATCCGGATTTCCCAGACTATAAATGTATGGGTGCCCGTGAATATGCGGGGAAGGTCTTGAATGTAGTCGACCAGATCGCTCAATTAAGCCAGATCGGAAAGAAGTTCTCTACCGCTAAGGAGGTTCCTTCTACGATCGCTGACGCTGAGGAGAACTCCGGTGTGCGTGTGCTTAAGATTAGCCCGCTTCCTAATCAGGATGAATATAAGGAACGTTTCAATCCGGATTGCCCGTTTATCCGTCTGACCGAGATTTATTACACCTTGGCTGAATGTAAGATGCGTTTGGGTGACAAGCAAGGAGCGGCTGATATCATCAACTCCATCCGCAAGCGTAACTTCGTGGGCGGAAACGATCCGGACCCTGTTACCGTGGCTAACTTGGACAAGTATCGTATGCTGAAAGAGTGGTTGATGGAGTTCTTGCGTGAGGGACGCCGCCGTACCGATTTGGTTCGTTGGAACGCCTATGTTACGGAAGATTGGTGGGATCATAAGGCTACGAACAATAAGGCTTACAATCGCTACCCGATCCATTATTCCAACTTGAACGCGAACTCGTTGTTGGAGCAGAATCCGGGATATTGATTCGTAGGGTTTAAGATAATGAGACAGGGAACACTGTTTGGGTGTTCTCTGTCTTTGTGTTTAGAAAATGGCCCATTGCGTTTGATCGAGCGTTTTTTCCTGCCAGTCAAGCGTATTGTCAAGGAAAGTTTTTGAGATCATATGTTCTTATCTTGTTCTGATAAAAAGGAATGTCTATCTTTGTTCATGGTAAGTATATCTAAACGATCATCGCTATGAACCAGACAATTTATCCTATCGGCATACAGAACTTCGAGAAGATCCGTAAAGACGGTTATCTCTATATTGATAAGACAGCTTTGATTTATCAGTTGGCTAAGACCGGAAGTTACTATTTCTTGAGTCGTCCGCGGCGTTTCGGCAAGAGTCTCTTGCTATCTACGTTGGAGGCCTATTTCCAAGGGAAGAGGGAGCTGTTCGAGGGGTTGGCGATGGAACGGTTGGAGAAAGACTGGGAGGTATATCCGATCTTGCATTTGGACTTGAATGCTCGTCATTATAAAGATACTGCCGCTCTGACTAGTATCTTGAATGAGTTCTTGGAGAAATGGGAGGCTTTATATGGAACGGAGAAACAGGATCGTGCCTTGGAGGAACGTTTCAGTTATGTGATAGAACAGGCTTACCGCCAGACCGGGCATCGCGTGGTGATATTGATTGACGAGTACGACAAGCCTTTGCTGCAAAACCTGCACGATGAAAAGACGCAAACGCAATTGCGGAATATGTTGAAGCCTTTCTACGGCGTGTTAAAGACGATGGATAGAGCCATTCGTTTCGCTTTGTTGACAGGGGTGACGAAGTTTGGTAAGGTAAGCGTGTTCAGCGATTTGAATAACCTTATGGATATCTCGATGGACAATCGCTACGTCGAGATATGTGGCATCACGGAGAAAGAGATACATGCCTACCTAGAAGAGGAGTTGAAGGAGCTGGCTGAGACACAGGAACTGGATTATGAGGAAACCAGCCAGAAACTCAAGGAGCGCTATGACGGATACCATTTTACCGCCAAGTCTGCGGGAATATACAATCCCTTTAGCCTATTGAATACCTTCGCCAAGATGGAGTTCGGAGATTATTGGTTCGAGACCGGTACGCCCTCTTACCTCGTTGAATTACTCAAGCATACCCATTACGACCTTTACGAGATGGCGAACACGGAGACTGATGCGGATGTGTTGAACAGTATCGATGCTGCCTCGAAAAATCCCGTTCCCGTAATCTACCAGAGTGGTTACTTGACGATCAAGGATTACGATCCTCGTTTTGGTATTTATAAGCTGGGGTTTCCCAATTTGGAGGTAGAGGAAGGCTTCGTAAAATATCTCCTTCCTTTCTATTCAAGTGTAAGCGCCTCTAAGACACCTTTTGAGATCGGTCGTTTTGTTCAAGAGGTGGAAACCGGTGATTACGATGCGTTCTTCCGCCGTTTACAAAGCTTCTTCGCTGATACACCCTATGAGGTGATCGCCGGCCAGAAGCCGGAGCGTGATACGGAGTTGCATTACCGGAACGTGCTTTTTATCGTATTTAAGTTGGTTGGACTTTATACGCAGGTGGAATATCATACCTCACAAGGGCGTATTGATCTCGTTCTGAAGACCGATCGCTATATCTACGTGATGGAATTCAAGCTGAACGGCACCGCCGAGGAGGCGTTGCGCCAGATAGAGGAGAGACAGTATGCGCTTCCCTTTGCGAGTGATCCACGGCAAGTTTTTAAGATCGGCGTGAACTTCTCCTCTGTGACCCGTAACATCGAGCGATGGTTGGTGGAATAATAATCTATTAAGTATATGAACTGGAAACAAACGCTTTTCTGGTCTTTTTCGACAGCTGCTATTTTTTATTATTTCCTGCTTTTTGGCGTGTTTGTGTTTGTCGGTCAGGAGGAGATGCAATTGTTTATACCTGAGTGGTGGTATATCCGGGAGTTCCTTTTTCAGCCGGGAGGATTTTGCGCTGTCGCCGGGCAATGGATCTTCAATACTACCGGCAGCCTATGTCGGCGGTGGTTCTCCATACGGTTTTACTCGTTGGTTGCGGGTTTATGGTCTATAGGATCTTGCGTTGTTTTTCTGACAAGACCTACCTGCTGTTCCTTTCTTTATTGCCGGTCCTGTATCTGGTTAAGATGAGTATTCATGGGGAGTATTTGGTGGACGGGACGGTTGGCGTGGTTTTGATGCTTTTAGCTTTGTCGGTCTCGCTAAAGGTGCGGAGGGCGGGTTCTATTGCCGGATACGGAATTGCCTCTACACTTTTTTTATGTGGGCTGACCGGGCTTCTATCTGTCTGTTACGCTTTCTTATATACGCTGTTAGCCTTACTCCGCTACAAAACGTCGCGGCAAAGATTGGCCGCCGCTGCCTGCTTGATCCCAGCGCTTTTTATATATTTGTTTAGCGGATGGTTAGGGATTCCTGTACCTTTGTCTGATGGATGGATGCCGGAAGCCTATCTGGAGATACAGCGATTACCTCATTATTATATGTATCGTGTATGGACTTTCTTTACCCTTTCGATTGTCGGTGTTGCTTTATTCGCTCGCTTTGTTCCGGTGATTGGCGAGAAGAGTAAATGGATGGATCGGGTAGCCCTTGTTGTTTGTCTGATCACGGCGCTGGTATCCATACGGTTTTGCCTGCCGGAACCTTGGCATGCGCAACGCATGATGCTTGACGAGCTCTCTTTCTTAGCCCGGGAGAGGCAAAGGGACGCTATTATTGATAAGTACCGGGGAAAGCAGATCTATAATTATGTTAGCTTAAACTATTTGAATATGTCGTTGGCCCATAAGGGAGAATTGGCCGACCGGATGTTTACTTTCGATCAGAAAGGAACGAAAAGCTTATGTGCCGATTGGAATCAGACCTTTTACATGGATCGTTTATTGAGCGATGTTCATTTTCTTGTTGGCGATGTCTCTTTGTCTGAAAGTTTTGCGATGGACGGATTTACGCAAGCCAAACGTAAAGGGAGTGCCCGCATGTTGCAACGTTTCGTGCAAGTTTGTCTGATTAGGGGTGAGGTGACGCTGGCCAAGAAATATTTGGACTTGCTTGCCGCTATGCCATTCTATAAAGATTGGGCTTGCCGTTATGCTACCTATCTGGTACATCCGGAATTAATGGATAAAGATCCGGAGTTGAGTGACAAATATATGCTTGTTGAGAAAAGGGATCGACTGAGCTTGTCCGTACCTGTCGATTCCTTATGGAGTGGATACAATCTTCCGGATCATCGGATCGG
>UMFA01013927.1_pt1 | contig 21845 bp, 32 predicted proteins | sample 1964891 | NCBI WGS metagenome assembly UMFA01 (sample SAMEA4836034, study PRJEB28245) | human gut metagenome | biome: gut microbiome; material: fecal sample | place: Denmark | collected 2008
TTTCTCTCCTTTAAATATGTTACAAAGCCCTTTTGAAAGGGTTTAAATACTTTTTAAAATAGGGTATAATGTATTTGATAGTCTGATACGGTAAATCTCCCATCCGGGCCAACTGGCGACAGAGGGGTGCGGGAGTCCTCATAATCAGGCTATTATTTTTTGCTATGGTTATCAAAATACATTGATAAAAAGTAATTTTCGTTTTTATTTTTAGTAGTTTTTAAAGCTATTAGTAAATTTTGACCACTGATTTTTTTCTCTATTACTAAATTGCCCTTGTTAAAATAGCTCTTATCTGCACTGTTTATATAAGAAACAGTTTTTTTGTACATTTCAAAACTAATTTCAGGGTGTTTTGCTTGGTTTTTAACAAAGTTATCAAAAGATAATCTTAATTCGTTAGTATCACTTCCTAACAAATTTTTAATACTATTGTTGATATTCCCGCTTACAAAATAATGTTTCCTTAATTCTTTATCAAAATTATCTCTTAAATATTCGGTTGTAATTTTGCCAACAGGCATACTATTCCGCAATGCGGTGGCTACACCTTTTGTTTGCTCATAGAATTGTCTAAAATCAGATACTTTAGCTTTATTTTGCTCTTTAAGTTCTTTTGCGTATTTTGGATTATCTAAGAAAACAACGTATTGTGTTTCACGGTCATTGATTGCATATTGCGCAGCTGCCTCGCCAAGCTTACAGCGTATTCCGTCAGGATAGAGAAAACGTCCTTTTTTATCGGATATCTGACCGTTCATCATAGCTGATTGTGTGCGTGTGCGGCTGTCAAGAACAGCAAGAAGCTTTAAGCGTTTGTCATCTCTTTCGACTGCCGAGAAAATCTCGTGAGTTCTCAATGAAGCCATACGCATTGTTTCTGTTCTTGCAATGCGGTAGGTTTGATATATATGTCCATTTCTGTGAGAAAATTTACCATTTATAATGAGCTCTTTTGCTTTTGGCGTTATAAGTCCGTCTTTATTTCGAAAGCCCATTATAATATCGATTTTCTTTTGCACTGCCTGAATACTGGAGCCGTTTTCAAAACTTTTTGCAATAGCTTGTGTTACTTGATTTGCCATAAGCTTTGAACGCTTTAAAACAGATTTTTCTGCAAGTATTCTATTTGTTATCTCAAATGCCTGTGTGTTTGGTAAAACAGACACAACAGCGGGAATGTATTTTATAGGCTCGCCGAGTGTCTGTGAAGCAAAATCATACTCAATAACCCCACATTCATTGTAATTGTCAAGTATATTGCCTTTTAAACCAATAAACATTTCATTGTATTTTTTAACAATATAGGCTTCAAGCTCTTTATAAATCTGTTTATCTTCCTTCAACTCTAAAAGCTTTGAAAAAACATATTTTCTGACCTCTTGAAAATCAGTAATACATTTTGCCTGAGCTTCTGCGATAAGTTCGTTATACCGTTTTCTCAATGCTTTTAGTTGTTTAGGGGTCGGTTCTTTCATCAGATTTCACTTGTTAAAGTTTCGTAGCTTTCTGTTTCAGCTTCTTGCACCAGTTCTTCTGCTTTTTTCTCGTCATATCCTGCTTTTATAAATATTTCTTTTTGTGGTAGTTTGCCGCCTGCTGCAAGCATATCTTTTAACCATGTCATTACATCTTTTGGAATATTACGTTTGAAATCATAATTTATGTCTTCTGTTGAAAAATCAGCAACGCTCTTTATATCCAAGCCTGTCCAATAAGATTTTAAGAGTCTGTCAAGGTATTCAAGGGATATTTTCCACTCTGCCTCTGTATCTTTGCAGTCTTCTTCCATATTTCGATACATCTGTGAGATTTGGAAAGCTGTCGCGTTTTGAAGATTTGATACTGCTTCAGGGTCAACTGATGATGACACAATCCATATACCTGACCAGGTTTTTTGAACGATAAATTTTATAAATTCAGGGTTAATGTCTTTGGTTATAAAATGAGCATCTGCGTCTGCTCCGCCTGCAAAGACACCTGTTTTTTGCATTTCTGCTTTTATTTCATCATCTATATTCCCCATATTTTTAAGCAGGAGATATGCAGCTCTAAAAGTTGCTGCTTCTGTAATATTATCAGATATCAAACGGTCATATGCGTCCATTAAACCGACTGCAAGTTCTGCATTTCCTTGTTTATTGTCATTATTTGACCATTCAACAAGGGGAATTCCAATAAAACCGTGTGGCTTTGTTTCAACCAAGACCTGATAAGAATTGCCGCTTTTTGAAGCCAGCCACTCAGTGACATTTAAAGAATCATATTCCCAAATGTGTCTTCTTTCGTCTATGTCGTAGTATACATAAGCTTTTATCGGTTCATTATCATGGTTATAAACCACTTTACCCTGCCACGCAGGAATTTGTTTTATTCTTGCTCTGTTCTGCTCATCAAGATAGCAGAGAGAATATGTGTTGCCCCATCCTGTGCAGGAAAACATAAGTCTTTTGAGAAAACTTTTAAAGTGGTTAAGATTGTCAAACTCTTTGTACTTCTCTTTGACTTCTTCTGCAATACTGTCTGTATAAGTTCTTTGTATGTCTCCTGCGAGGTATCCTGATTTAGTTTTTTGAATTACTTGAAAGTTGTTATAAGAAACTCTAATGTTAGGGTCAGAATAAGTTGTTTTTTGTCTTGCAAAAATAGGTACACCGTCAGCCATTAAAGCATTATACCAATCAAAACAGCTTGCGGGTTTATTCTTTGACCTCAAGCTAAGTCGATATTTTAATTCATCATCTTTCAGTAATTCTTTATCAATCATTTTAATAATCCCTACAAGTTATAGTTGCTGTATTGTCATCGCTGTATCTGATATCTGTAATTACACAGTCATAGATTGTATCTTGCCCAAGTGTGAATAAATCTCCATCATAGTGCCATTTATCTTTTATGCCTGTGATTTCTCCTGCGCCCTGTATTATGCCGGTATTAGCAACAGGTTCGATTTGAACAATGTTTGTACGTCCGGAATTTAAAACATCATAAATGTTAATTACAGGCGACTCTGTTGTGTAATCCAATGACCTTATAATAATTTTGGCATTTTCTGGGATTTCTATATCCGAATAAAGTGTAAACCCTGTCATATTTCCGTTGTTTGTTATGACAGACTTTATAAGACCAGTGCTTTCATTTTGCATATTTGCACTATTGCAAACATACACACGGTCAAGCATTGTCATATTTAAAGCCTCAAGGTTTACAGAAAATTCAAAATTGTTTCTTTTGGCCTGTGTACAAAGTAATTCATAGCTTATAGATTTTAGTACACTTGCTTTGTCTGTAATGTACTTGAGGTCTTTTTTTACAAGCAGATAGTCAGAATCTGTTGTTCCTTCTTTGATTTCTTCATGTACTGCACCGTCATACCAGTAAACGGTTACTTCGTCTTGTGTATAGTCTTCAGAGTTAGTAAAACTTGCTCTGATTGCTTCTGTTAATCGTCCCAAATTTGGTGTCCAGCTAAAATTCCAGGAATTATGCTGGTTAAACATGCCTTTAGGTGTTTTTTCACTTCCGTCTATAGCAAACGTGTGCTTCCCGTTTAAAAGCGGAATCATTGCGCCCTGACAATTTTTTAATATTTCATTTATAACATCCATTGTTTTGGTGGCTTCTGATACGATGCCATCAGCTTTGTATTCTTGCTCTACACACCAGTTGTAAAGCCTAACCAGGCTGTCATTATCAATTAAATCAGAGCTTATGGGACGAGGGTTCACTAACTCATCTGTCAACAGATAGCGAATAATAGCAGCAGGATTTTTACTTTCCTGAACTGTAGACCAGTCTTCGCCATTCCAAACGGGTATTCTTGCCTCTGCTACATAGTTGAATTTTTTAATTGTTCCTGACAGGCCTTTATAAGCTGTTGCTTCAAATGCAATTTGATTAACTTTAGGCAGAATGCTTTCGTCAAGTACTTTTCCTTCAACATAAAATTGCACCTCTGCACAGCGAGGATAACCTATATCAAAGTTTGTTTTATCTGCATAATCTGCTGAACGTACACGCACGGTATATTTGCCTGTTTCAGGTAAAGTAAATCCGATAGGTCTGTAAAAAAGCTGGTCAGCTACGTTTATATCTGACGGGCTATTTACTTTGACATTTGCACCGTTAACTGTCGTGCTGGATGTGCTTAATGGTTGCTTTTCACCGTTGATGTCTCTGATATAAAGTTCCGTATTTTCTGATAACGGAATATATTCCCCATCACCTTTTTTATACATTATCTCTATTTCAGAAGTACGGGCAGAACGTGAGCCATCGTTATTTTGATGAAACAATCCTTGAGGAAAGCTTATTATTACATCAATTTCTTTTGTATTTTCGGGGCTTGTAAGTACTACCTCTGACACAGTGCCTGCGTATCTGTTGATAGACAGGTTTAAAGTTTCATTACGGTTCAATGTCTGGGTAACCATATTTTCAGAAACATAGAGTGAGTCCAGTTCATTTGTTGATTCTGTTGAGTTTCCTCTTGTATTGCTTAAAGGGGCATAGTTTGTAAAAACTATCTCTGTATAATTATCATCATCCGCATCATATTTAACCGAGCCGTTATAGATATATGTATTTTCATTAACAAGAGTAAGCATTGAAGAGGTGATTGTTATATCATTAGTTAAATCAACATAATTGCCTTTTTGAACCACTCTTGTTGTCTGTCTGAACTGTTTATTTGTCCACGCATTCAGGTCTACATTTATAAATTTTAGCTGATAATTGACTGTAACAAAGTTGGTGTTTGTCAGTTCGTTATAATCAAAATGGGCATTTTGATTTACTTCTTCATCAGGGTTGTATGACAACTCTTCATCTATGCTCATTGCTTTTACGTTATCAAAACCTATAAAATTAGACGAGCCGCTTGCGGTTATTATATCTAAATAGTCAATAGAATAATCTGTACGTGGCGTATCTCCCAGTTTAAAATCAGAATATACTACATTTTTATAATTAGAAACAAAATACTGTCTGTATTTGTTCGTTGAAGCACCGTCAACGACCAGTCTGTACGGCTGCTGTCCATATGAAGGTGTTTGTTGTATTTTTCCAAACAAAACAGGAAGGCATCCGCTTGAGATATCATTGCTAGCCCCTCTAAGCTCCGGCTGCGTACTTGAGCTGTATTCTTTAGCCTGAGTTGTACCACTATGGCCACCGCCTGAAAATATAGATATTGCACCTGCGGCAACTACACCTGCTGCCAACGAAACAGCAGCTATACCTGTAACAATAGCGGCAGTTGCTGAAAAAGCACCAGCACCAAGTGTAACTAATATAGTTGCACCTATAATCTCAAATATGCCGTTTGGTCTTTCTATGACTTCTACAATATCACTATTTTTGAGTATATGCCACGGTTTAAGCGGTTTACCGTTAATGTATGCATTTTTATAGTTTCTAAAATGAAAAAAAGCAAAATGCCAGTCCCATTTATGAAAGCTTAAAGTCTTTTTATCAAGATTTCGTCTTATTACTCTTATCATTTTAAAGCCAAAATATTTTAAACAATAACCTCATAAAACGTTGCATATCTGGGAATTGGACTTATTTTAACTCCCTGATTAATTGTTTTATGGATGTACTCTTTTTCGTTGATTGCATACCCTATATGCTCTATACTGCCAACACTGACATGTACTGCAACCCCTTTTTTAGGTTTGTCTACAATTTTGTGTTTGATATTGCTTCTTACAAAGCTTTCCTCATCTTCAAAAATCGGAATATCAGGTAAAATAATCCCGTGTTCGTCTTTGTAGATATCTTGCAATAATGTCCAGCAGTCATTTTTAAACTTTTGGTACTTGCCATTTTTGAAATATTTTAAATAATCCATTTGCCCTCACTTGACAAACCTATCAACATGACAAATAATATTGGTATAGGGGCAAGCCCCAAAGAATCACTACTTCTTCGGAGCTTGACTTCACCCCCTACAGATAAAGAATAATAATTTTTAAAGCTGCTATAATTGCCGTTATAGCGGCTTTTATTATTCGATTATCCATAGTATCACCCCCTTTCAGCCATTTTCTCCACTAAATGAGTGTGCTGAGGGAGTGTTGGTTTACCCTGTATAAATATTACTATAAAAACAGGTTAGGAAATGTTTGTCTGTAATAGTTAATAGTACTCATATTCACATCAAGGTTGTGTCTGATATTTATTGTTGCTGTTATACTTTCAGGGGTTATTTGTGCTTCAAATATTTCGAATAATCCTGCTGGATATTTTTCAGCTGCTTCTGTTTCGATATTGACTATGTATAAATCAAGCAATATATTTTCATTTGAATTTATTGTTTTTCTTATCTCGTTAGCTGCAAGATTTTGAATATTTGATAAAACGAGCTGTGTTCCCTGTGTTTCCGTCTGAGAAGGCAGGATAATGTCAAAGGGATAAGGCTGGTATGTTTTTCCGTCAAGCTCCAGTGTTTTGGTGTCGTTTATAAAACAAAACGACTCTTGAAACGCACTGTGTTTAAGTTCAATAAGCATTTTGAGAGCTCGTCCGAGATACCTCGAGTATGAGTTTTTATCCAGTTCAAAACGATTCATAACGACCGCCTTGCTTGTGTCGTAAGATATTTGCCGTTTGCTACAATAGGCAGCTGATAATTTGCAGCAAGCACTCTGTCTAAATAGAAAACCTCGCTATCAAACATTAAGGTTACATTTGTATTCCAGTATCTTGAGTTAGGGTTCCATTTAGGCTTGCCAGTGATTCTTGCAATACGTTCCTCGCCTATTCTGCAATCCATGATTTTAAACGGTATTGAGCCTTGCTTTGTATCGTATTTATACCAACTCATAAAGTCGATATATTTCTGTCTTTCAAGCGTAAAAACACACTGAGCAATATCCTGTATATCTGTAAAACGTTCACGTCTATACGGAATACCTGCATCAGGAGTGACCTCAATATATCCTTCCTGAAACTCGTTTTGGAAACCGTCAAGCTTTATCTTTCCCCATTTCCACTTTTCCATTATGAAGCTTGAACTCCTCTTGAATTGTTACGTTGTAATGCTGATGAAAACCCGCTTTGTGTACGTTCGTTTCTCAATGCATTGTTTACTTTCCTGATGAATATTTCAGTGTCCCCGTCAGGTCTTTGTACAGTTTCAACATTTGCTCCTGATTGGTTATAAATAGTAATATTAGGCTGTTGAACCTGTGCTTCAACTCCCAGTCTGCCGTCAGGAGTTCTTCTCAGCGGCATAATAGCCTCTGTGCCCGCTTCACCCATTAAACCCATTCTGTTGCCCTTCATAGGGAAATAGGTAGGCTTGTCAACGATACCGCCGTCAGCAAAGGCAGTAACCCTGCTTGCAAGCATTCCTGCGCTGGCTAATATGTTGGCAGTACCAATAGCGGCACCCGTCGCTGTCGCTGCTACCGGGGCAAGAACTGCACCTGCTATCGGAACTAATGCAGCCGAATATGCAGCTTGTGCAATGGCTGCTTGTGTTAATGAAGCTGCTAATTGTCCTGCTGCTGTTGCTGCACTTGCATAACCGCTCATTGCACTTGCTATAACTCCTGATGTACCGCTCATTGCAGTAAGAGCTGCTGTTTGAGATGTGCCAATACTGGCTATACTAGCAGCTGCTTGAGGTGCTTGAGCCAAGATGGTTTTAAGTTCGTCACTGACTGCGGATATCGGAGCAGCTGCACCTGTCATTGTTCCTTGATTACCGCCAAGGATATTTGACAAAAGTCCGCCGTTTTGTGCACCTTCCTGAAATAGTTTGCTCAATCCTGATGATATCATTTGCTGAGCAATGGCTTGAATAGTGTTTAAAGCAACATTCCCGAAACGCTCGAGCGCATTCTCGCCTTGTTGCAAGGGAGTGGTTATAGCCTGTGAAAGGCTTGAAGATATGGTGCTTGAAACATTTCGCCAGGATATCCCCATTGAGTTTTGCAAAGATGCATTAGCCCTCTCTACTTCAAGCTTTAAAGTTTTATACTGGTTTTTAATAGCAAGAGCCTGCTCAGAGTTTCCATACCCTTGTATTGCGTAATCAAGATACTGTGATTGCAGCATACTTAATTGAGAGGTTTTTGCCTGATACGGGCTTGTTTGTGCTGCAAGTTGTACTTCTTGCATCTTTTTTTGAAGGTCTGTTAAGTCGCCTTTCGCTTTCCTTAATTCTTCAATGTTGATGACTTTTGAAGCGGCAAGATTCATCACTCTTTCTTGCGCTTCTTGCAGTTGTTTGTTTAAACCTTGAAATGGTGTAATTACACCAAAGTCAGTTGCCTCTTTAATACGTTTTACTGCATTTTCAAGATTCTTAACTTTTGCTACCTGCGCATCCCACACTTTGCCGCTGGTTATACCCTGTGCTGCAAGGTCTTCGAGCGCTCTTTGTTCATCGTTATATGCTTTTTGGATTTGTTCGGATATTGTGAGCTGGCGCTTTTCTCTGCCTGATTTTGAAGAACCATCGCTACCACTAAACGAACTAAAGCCACCTCCATTGTTGACTGTCTTAGATAATTGTTTTTGTTCATTTTTTAACTTTTCTAGCTTGGGGGCCATTTTTGCAAGTGAAGCATCTAATCTCTCTATTTCATTAGTAAAGAAAGTAATATTTCCCTTGTTATTTTGCTTTTGGGCGGCTGCCAGTTTTTCTTTGTATATATCGCGCCTTTGTATTAGCTCATCTTTTATGTTTTTCTGTTGATTGTATGATGAATAATCTGCATTTTGTATAAATTCTTTAAGAGCACCTGTCGCTTGCCTCGCCGCCTCTCCTATACTATTCAACAACCTAACAGAATCTTTTGCTGCTGGCATAAAAATTTCGCCAATATTATTTCCTACCTGTTTCCAAGTGTCAGAATTTGTAGAAAGCAGACCATTTAAAGTTTTTGATTGTTCATTCATCAAACCATAAAACCTACCGCCTGTGCTGGTTGCATCAGCCATAGCCTGCCTTACGTCATTAAAACTTATTGCTCCCTCTGACATTTCTTTTTTGAGTTGGCTCATTGATTTGCCTGTTTTTTCAGAGATTACCTGCAAAGGATTAAACCCGGCATTAACCATCTGAAGCATATCTTGACCCATCAATTTACCTTGAGAGCCCACCTGTGAAAAAGCTAGAGTTAATGATTGCATTCTTTGAGTGTCACCGCCTGCAATATCACCAAGCATTTTTAAGTTTGGGATGATATTTTCAGCACTTTCACCAAAAGAAAGCATTGTCTGGGCGTTTTTAGCCAGTGCATCAGTAGTTAAAGGTGTTTTTGCAGCTAACTCGATGATAGAATCAGTAAGAGCTTGGCCTGCTTGTGCAGAACCTGTCATAACTCTGAATGATACACCAAGCTGTTCAAATTCTGCTGCTGTTTTTATAGAATCCATTGCTAAATCTTTAAGCTTTAAAGCAATGAAACCTGCACTAACAGCAGGCAAAAGTTTGGTTAAAGAGCCTAAAGAACTACCCATCAAATTAAAGCCGCCACCTGCTGACCTTGCAGCTCCAGTTAGTGAGTTCATGTTGCTAGATATGTTTGTATTTTGAGCTGATAAAGATTTAGATGTATTTAAAATTTTATTTAATGAATTATCGGTAGCACCAAGCTGAGATTGCAATCGTTGTGCTTCTATTGCCAATTTTTTGAAGCTTTCTGTTCCCTGAAGGCCGTTTGTAGACAAATCTTTCAAATGAGCTCTTAATTGCTTGTATGTCTTTTCTAATCCATCAAAGTTACCGCTTGATTTAGCAAACTTTTGCGAAGATTCTTTAAGTTTATTTATTTGGTTGTCTAAAGCTTGAAAATCACGTGCTGCTTGAGCTGCGTTATCTTCAATGTTTATTACAACTCTGCCATCGTTATTAGAATTATTTGCCATTTAACAAAATCCTTGTTATTATTTTCGAAATAGTAATATTTATTGAGTAGGTTGTTGAGTATGAAAAAAGAAGATTTTAATTTTGTTCCAATTATTGCAATTTTTATTATTATTTTTATATTGCTTTTTAATTTCGGTATTTCTAATACGTCTAGTAATAATGGTCAATTTGATTGCTCTAACTATCAAGCTGAACTTAAAAGAATAGCCAATACTCCTGAAGACTTAATAATAACGCACCAAGCAACTGGGGTTATTAAAGAGTTGGAAATTTCTGATAAGTATTACACTGTTGTCATTAATCCTGATCTATGGGAAAAGACAACAGCAGAACAAAGACAACTAATACGTTGTGCGACAACTGAAGTAGCAAATTCAAAAGGCTTAGAGGGCGGAATTGTTGACCCAGTGAAAATGGAAAGACTATATTAACTACTTATTTATCTGTTGCATTATAGAGATTTTCAAGCTCTCGAGCTCTGTTTTGTAAAATTCATGTATTGTTGAAGGAGTAGTTATGACTTATTGTAAAAACTGTGGTTGCCAAATTAATGAACCTGCAAAATTTTGTCAGGAATGTGGGAAACCTTTAGATAAAAAAAATAAACAAAAAAACAAATGGATTGCTATTGTACTTCTTTTGTTGTTTGGTTATTTAGGGTTACACAGATTTTATTTGAAACAAGAGTTTGAAGGCACAATGTTTTTGCTTTGCGGTCTTATTTCTTTGTTTATCGCATTCTTTGGTTATAATTATATATTTTTGATTATTGTCACTATTGCTCTATTTATTGATTTAATATTGATTATTAAAGAGGTATAAAAATGGAAATGTTCAATCCGCCGCATCCAGGCGAAACAATCAAAGAATTATATATGAATGATTACAATTTAACGATTACCAAACTTGCTTTAATGCTTGGTATCAGTAGAAAACATTTATCTAATATCGTTAATTGTAAAGTGCCTATTTCAACAGAAGTAGCGTTAAAGCTTGCAAAGTGCTTTAAAACTTCTCCTGAAATATGGTTGAGAGAACAGCTTGCTTATGATTTATGGAATGCGAAACAAACTGTCAAGCTCGATGATGTACAAGAAGCATTTTAACATTTGATTAACTATAGCATTCTGTTCTCTGCAAAATCAACTTCAATCAAGTATCTTATTCCGACTGCTTTCTCATAAGGAAGAGAGGCTATTTTGAGTAGCCCTGCCCTGTGCCATCTCCATAGCTCTAAAATATCGTAAAAATCACTGTCCAGATTAGCCCAAAGGTCTTTTTTCTTGCCAATGGCTGTAGGTCTTTTGACATCACCGAGGAAGATGAGCTTGTCATCTTCCCAGGCTGTCTCATTAAAATCCCCTGTTTTGTATATCTCCCAGGCTATTTTTACTTTTTTTCGGTCTTTTCTGCCTTTTCTTTTATTCCGTAAATAGCGGATAAAAGTGCAGCACAGCAATCGCTATGGATAGCTGTAATCACATTGCTTGCACCAAGACCGATAAATTCAGCATAAGAGCTATATTCCAGTGTTTTGCCTTCTTTTTTCAAGGTCGGCTTGTTTTCAAAGCGTAAAAAACATCTTGAGGCAACTCTTGCAAAATCATTATACACTTGATAGTCTATAATATCTGCTGCATTTGGTGTCCTGAAAACGAACTTCGGCGGATTTTCCTCATCTTTAAATTGACTCGGAATTACCACAATTTCCTCAAGATTCTGCAATTCAATTTCCATTTATTATGCTCCTGCTGTTTCGATTTCTTTTAAGATACACGGAATCAAGTCATCATCAGGTGTATTTCTGAAATTAGCTGTGTAAGTCTGTGCATCATCTACACCGGCGCCTATGTTAAAAGAGGTAATAGTTGCAGGTGTAAAATAAGACATTATTTCACTACCTTTTTTATTTAACACAAGTCGTAAAATTAAGTTTTCTCCGTCAATTTCAGAAACCTCAACAGTATCACCTGTTTGCGCAACAATCGGAATGAATTTATTCATCAGGTACTCAGATACATTTAGGGTAGTAACACCTTCCAGCGACCCTGTTGCCTCTGTAAAGCCTGCTAAATATGTTCTTTGGTCGTCACAAAGAGTTGTAACATCAATCTCATCTGCAGAATACTCTACAGAAAAGCTTTGTATATCACATTTTTTCGTTAAAGTAAGCGGTACAACCTCGTCACCTGTTTTTACTGTAATTGCAGCAGCACCTTTAATAACATAGCCCGGTACTATACCCTCAGGCAAACCTGAACTTGTGGCTGCTACTTTAGAAACAATATAATAAGTGCCGACAGTGAGTGCTGTGCCTTCTTCTGTGCCTTCCAGCGGGGAACCTTTTGTAATTGCGTAAACCTCTCCGTCACGCCCTTTTAATCTTTTTCTTTCGTTTGCCATTAGTTTAATCTCCTTTGATTACTTGTAATAATTTATTTCAAACGCTATTACGCTTGAATAAAGTCCAATAGAAGGCTCTGTAAAACTTCTGCTTGAGTTTAACTTCACAAGGCCTATTTTGTACCCTCCCAAACTCGGTAAGTCCATCACAAACTTAAATAACTCCTGATTGATAAAATCTGCTGAACTTTGAGAGGAAGTATAGATATTCCACTGCGTAAAACTCATTCCATCCGAAAAATTATTGTCGTTGCACAAAACCTGTTGTGTTCCGTCCATCAGCAAACTATGCTGGATAATATAAGGCTGCTTTGTCTTTGGCTCAATTTCACCGTAACCAAATTTAAAATTGAAGTTTTTGACCTTAAAATTATTCTTAATGTATTCAAATAAAAGCTGTTCGAACATTCTTTTTTAACTCTTTTTTGAAATGTCTTGTGAACGTTCCACCGATTTCTTTTTGTACCTTTAACGCTGCATTACGCATGACAGGATTAGGCTTTCTTTCTGGTATTTTTACACTTTTGGCAAAAACATCTTTTCCGTCAACTTTAAAGTGCAAGACTTTAGCATTTTTAGCCTCAATTGTATGAGCTTTGACTCCAAACTCTATTGAGGCTGAATAATCAGCATTTGCAATAACTTGATTTTTACCGTCAAACTTTATATTGTTTCTGTAATACCCACTATCAACAGGTGCATTTTGCTTTGCTGTTCCTTCCATTTCAAATCCTGCCTCTTCTATAGCCTTTTCCGTTGCATTTTTTAATGCAAGACTGAAATCAGGCATTTCGAATTTAATTTTGCTTGCCATTTTCCTTAAACTCTTGGTTGTAATAGTCTTGTGTAACTAAAATCTGATACGGAGTACCTTCACAGCTTGATTCACTGTGTATTTCTTCACGGGTCAAAAATATTTTCCCAAAAAGCTTCCAGTTTCTAATATTTGCATATGTTGTGTTTTGTGTTGATGACATTACAATCCCTCTTGTGTATAAACAAGGTTATACTCTGCGTGCTGCCCTCGTTTAGCTTCAATACCGGTTATACCGTCAGGTTTTACCGGTGCGCCTGCTATTTTGTACCGTATTCCCTTGAACTCTAAAATGTCAGTTTCTTCGAATTTTACTGAAACATCACAAAACAAAAGGGCGTCAACACTTGTTGTATCCTTGCCGTTGTTGTAAACTTTCGAACCTGTCGATGGTTGAATTAGTCCTTTGAAAGTTCCTTTTGTTTTCCACCCTCCGGGTTGTCCAAAATATGGAGGTGTTTCTTCAAGTATGTTTATTGTTTTGTATCTTGCCTTTAAGCTCATAAGAACCTGACCTTTTTAAAGCCTTCAAGTCCTGAAACAATCTCAGAGGGGTACGCCATCGAACCGATTAAATAATCAGCTTTTGTATAGCTGTAGGAACCTATATTTTCACTCTTTAAATCATCAGGCACGCCACGATTAAACACATCATAAGAAATCATTTGCGAAATTATCTTTTCAATACTTTGCGGCAAGCCTGATACAAAGATGTACGCTTTTTCCGTACAACTTACCAGTGAAGCATTATCAATAGATATTGTTTCACCGTTAACGGCTGTGACATAACTAAAGAAGCGGTTACGCCCGCCTACAACATGAATTAAATCACCTGTAGTAACATTTGCAATCGGTGAAATTTTATCACCGTTAAATGTCAATGAACCGCCGCTAAATACATAATTGAAGTAATCCAAGCTGTAAGGAAAGCAATCACAGAATATAGAGCCGTTATAGTTCGGATTTTTTATATAAAAACTATTATTTAGATACGCACAAACGCTCTCAATGGTTGAATAAATCGCATTTTTGATTAAAAAATCTTCTCTTGTTTCAATCCTTTTTGCTTCGCCTTCCGTAACCTCGTACGAATAGCCTTTTGTATATTGTGCTGATGTTTCAGAACAAAGCCATGTACCGTTTTCTTGAGGCATTTCCGCCCGGATAAAATCGTATTCGTTATTTAGTTTTACTGAAAATAAATCTATCATTAGAAAGGCCTTATTCCTGTTAGTCTTGTTGCCATAAATTGCATTTCATCCTCTAATGCATAGCGTATTGCATCTATCAGGTGGTTGAACGCGTCTACTGGTTCGTCATTTATGAAATCACCATTTTTATCTCGTTTGTACTGATAGTTTTTAAACTCTGCAATGGCATTTGTGCAGCTTGGATGTATAACTATTTTTTCAAACTGCTGCATATACTTTAATCCGCTTAGAACGCTTCCTTTACCTTTTTTAGCTGCAACAGCGTTAATACCAAGGCTCTGATATTCCTGTACACTTTTCGGTTCTGCACTATCACAGATAACACGTTCAGATGTAATATATTGCTTTACCTGCTCCGCACTGTCTTTATTCAAGAGTTTTGTTTGATAAATTTCATTGCAGATATAAAGTTTATTTTGCTCTATCGCACACTCAACAAACGCAAACGGGTCATTGGAAAAACCCCAGTCAATCCCGTAACGATATTTTGAAAACCTGTTTTTGTCAAAGTCTGCAACCTCAAAGTTTTCAAATACAAGCCCTTCTGCAATACCTAATTCACCGAGCCCGTAAACTCTCCAAAAATTATTGTCACCCTTTCTCGCTTCAATACTATTGATTATAGTTTGTTCCAAAAAAGGGTTGTCTTTGTAGGTTGATTGTATAAGTTTTGCTTTTTCCGCTTCATCTTTAAAGATTTTTTCGTGAACCCAAAATTCATTTGTGGGGTTGTAATCAATAAAGATATTATTTCTAGTTCTGATAAGCAGCTGTTCAACAATATTGTAATGCAGATGATTTGCTTCATTCAAGTACAAATAATCACGTCTGCCGCCATGAGCTGAACCAAGCTTATCAAAAGATAAAAAAGCTATTGTTCCTTTTCCTGCGGAAAATATCTTGTCTGATGATTTATAATACTTGTAAAAATCTATGCCAAATTGATTACAAACAGTAGGCATATCATTTAACACACCCTGTTTTAAGTGAGGAACAGACAGCCCCACTATGTCGATTTTTACTTTATACTTTAATGCAATTGTTACAAGCAATTGAAGGATAGAAAAAGTTTTTGTGCTTGATGTCCCGCCCTGGTTAATTATGTACCTGAAATTCTCTTTTAAAGCACCCGCATTTTTTCTAAAAACAGGTGATAACTTTAACATCAGATATCCTCTATTAGTTCTTTATCTTCTTCTGAACCAACAACAACATTAATACCTTTTGCAGAGATTTCTTGTTTATCAACAGGCTTCTCGCCTAAAGTATCTCTTATTGCAAGATATGCCGATACATCGCCTTTGGTTGCCTTTTTTATTAAAGCTGTTGTTATGGACATATCGTTTTGTTCGCCTGTGTCCTCATCAGCAAGCAGCAATGCTATTTCAAGCAGCTCTTTTAGCTTCTTCCTCTCCCGTCTAACTTCGCCTGATTTGATACCGCCCATTTGCGCTATTTTTCTCTGTTCTTCCTTTGTTAATTCATTAAAAGGAATTAAATTTTTATCAGTTTTACGCTTCTTTTTTTTAGCCATAAAATCACCTGATATACTGTCCTGTTTCACTGCATAACGGGCTACCCGCTATGACTTTAATCTTTATTCCCCGTCCCTGCGCAAATGCAATCCACTGTTCCAGGCAATCTCTTTGTTTTGTACGCTTTTCCTCTGCACAATCAAAGTCACATCCCGCAAAAAGAATCTCCTCATATCCTTTTAAAATCGCATAAGCTAACATGTAACTCATTGAAGATGCAAAGTAGCGGTGCTTTTCAATCGTCCTTCCTTCAACCGGAATCCGGCGAAGCTTATACACTTCCTCAAACGGGAAGTTGGCTTGAGTAATAATACCTTCGATTTTTTCTTGTTTGTGCAGGTCAAACCACAAATCATAACGCTTGAATTTGTCTTGATGATGGTTTAATCCCCAGACCTCATAATCAGAATCCCAGTCAAAGTTTTTTAGAGATTTGCCTACACCTAATATTGCTAATTTTTCCATAATCTAAAAAAACAGGGTGAATAATATGACGAAAAGAGGGATGTTCACCCTGAATAACTGCATCTACATAGTTGAGTAGTTTGTATGTATTGTATTTAGGATTTCGTATTGTCCGTTGAAGTTTTTACGTGTTTGTTCGTAAATCGGGTTACCTTTAATATCTTTTTTGCGTGTTTTAAGAAAATCTCCATAAAAAACGTTTTGATTTGAGAAAGAGCCTTGTTTTGTATTGTTCTTTTTGTGTTCAATTCTTCTGATAAAACGCTCTTTTTCAGTTTTTGCACGTGCACCGATAAAACACGAAGTCTTAAACATTGTCTTTGTTTTGTGAAATATCCTTGCAACAGGTGTTTTATTTATGCCACAATACGCAAATTCAAGCCATTTAGAACCTAATTTATATACACAATCAGGCTCGTACAGTTCATTGTTCAGTACCAGCAAAAGGACGCTCCTATCCTACCCCGTATTGTAAAAACATCTACTGACAGCCGCCGTTATTTCAGGATATTTAAGACTGCCCCATTTTTTACCGGGCTATTGTTATTATAGCAAATTATTTTGACCTGTTTAGGTCAACTTTTAAAACAAATTTTGTATTTTGGCAATAGCTGCTCCACTTATTAATGAAGCTCTATTTTTGACATTAAACACATTAAGCAACTCTTTTACTTTTCTTTTTATACTACTTTCAGAATACCCTATTTTATCCGCTATCTGCTGGTTTGTGCTGCCGCTAATCAATTCCTCTAATATAACTTTTTGTTCTTCCGTAAGCTTCATAAAATCTCCTCAATAAGCTAAAAAATAAACCAGAGCGAGCGCGTTTTTGAACACGCCCATTTCGTTGTTATTTTTGTCTAAAAACTTATATCCTTTTCGCAGCCATTCAAGATGTATTGCCGGATTGTTCAAGATAAAATCGTGCCAGTATTTTGTTTCAGTTCTTACAGGAATCAGCATACATGTTGTATTACCTTCTTGCTGTTCTTTGAATGCTTTTTCTATCCACTTTTTGCATTCATTGAATGGCGGGTTGCACCAGTTGTATTGCTCCCATTCAGCTGTGAGCCCGTCTGATTGGCCCTCTATAAAATAATTATCTGCTGGTACGTTCTTTTCAGAGCAGCACACATCACAGCCAAATTTGTCTATGCCGAAAAACTTCAAAGCTTTTTCGTAGAGTTCCGGTGGGGTTTTGTAGTCGTTTGCGTTCATTGTGTAGTTGTATTTCATTTGCTTGATTCCTTTATCAAATCTATAACTTTGCCGAAAGCATACCCCATTACTATCAAGGAGATTGCGCATATAATGCTATCTTGCATTTTTTTCCCCCTTTGCCTCTAGGATGATGTCGAGGATATTCTCTATGTCTACGTTTACTTCATCTACGCTATGGTAATCTGTGCGGGTTCTTAAATTGGTTGCCAGCCCCTCAATCTCCTCAAGAGCCTTGCGATAGCGGTTAAGAGATTTTAAATCGTCAGCATATTTTTTACAGCGGTTATTCCATTCCCTATTTAATTCACTATAACGATTTGCAGAATCTTTTACCTGCTTATCAAGCTGTTTTTTCAGCTCCTCGCACTCCCGAGTTTTGTGGGCGAGTTGTTTGAAGTAACATAGCTCATTACTATACTTGTTATCACAAGCTCCACCATACATGCGGGAACAAGTTAGAGCAGAACCGGGTCTAAAATATCTACATTTACTTACATCCACACCGTCAATCATTATCTGTTCTTTATCTGTCATTCTCTACAACCTTTCTTGCAACCGCCATTTTAAACCCTTCAAGACTTTGTCTTGCTATTTCTTCCGATGGGAACTTTAACCTCATACTTGCTTTTTCTGCACCGTTAAAGAAAAAATACAACGCATTTTGATAGTATTCTACGTTTGATACCTGCTGTGGGTTAATTGAAAATAGTCCTTGTGTTTCTATGAAGTCTGTGTCCATATGTTCAGTCATTCTCTGCCTCGCTTTCTATTCTTGGTTTTAAAATAACTCCTTTCCCGTTGCATATAGGACAGGTAATAGGCGACGAAATATCTGATAGAATGGTTATCCCCAAAGTCACAATGCCACTAAACCAATCTACTTTAATTATTTCGCCTTTACCTTTACAACGGGGGCAAATTACTACAGCCATTATTCCACCTCCTGTACTTGCAGGATTTCTAATATATCTGTATCAGTTCCAACTTTGTATCGGTTAGGCAAACACTTCTCCACCACCTGCTTTATAGGGCAGTCATCGTTCTTTGAGCAGTATTCGAACTTTGCACCGTCGTAATAACATCCGCCCCAGTGGTAGCTTGTGCAGTTTTTCACTATGTATTTAGTCATCTTCCAAAATCCTCTTTAATAAGCACTATCTTTGTAAAATTCATTAAAATTTATATCCATTTTGTAATTATTTTCAACCATAGTTTTATCTGCAAAATTCACAAATGAATCGAATAATTTGTCTAAGGTTTGTTTTTGTTTTAAATAATTTCTGAATGCTTTTTTAAATGTTTTTGTTTCTTGTTCCATAAATTCTTTGACAGCTTCTCGCGCTGCTGAGCGAATCGCATTATTAATTAATACATCTATATAGGTGTATTTTTTATCCCAATTAGAACAATTTGTATTGCCTTTATCATCACATTTCTCATTTAAAGCAATTGATATTAACTGTTCCATATAGCTTTTAACATCGCCCATATTGTCCAAAATAGCCTGCTTCATTTGTGCTTCAACTATTGGTTTGATAAGGCTTTCATTAATATTCATTGATACAATGTTGTTTTCACTCATTTTTAATCCTCCAATATTTTCTTTACTTCTGCTTTGTCGAGTTCGTTAAATCTTATTAAAGTGCAAGTTATTTGTGCGATAGTTTCAGTAAAATCTTTAAGTTCTCCTGAGTTGTGAATATAATCTCCCCAATCTTCGACTGCTCCGATTGTGTATGTATCTTGAAATTTAGAAATTTTTATATCTTTGCACTCATCTACTATCAACTTAATCAACTCAAGCTGCTTTGCGGGGGTGAATGGTTTTGAACACTCCACCCCTGCTGCTTTCATTAACTCTTCGATGTGGTTAGTCGTTTAACACCTCTTTCAGTTTGTCGATTGTAGCCCATTTATAATAAACTCTTGAAAATTTATCACGATTTATAGTTATTAAGCCGGATTCTTTTAAATTTTTTAAAGCATTTCTTAAATGATGTTTTGACAGATTATATTTCTTTTCAAAATCGCTGTAATCAAGCAATTGAGCTTTGTATTTTGCATGTTTTTTGAGGATATAACCAATAACGGCGGTTGTAGCGCCATATTTAACGGTTAACACTTCGACCATTTTAGGCATATTTATTAGTATTTTTTGATTTTTACTCATACACCCACTCTGCCTCTCTGATGGATTGTTTAACCTCTTTTGTGATTGAAAGCTGTGTCCTCTCTAGCTTAATAATTAAACACTCTATAAAATCCTTTATTGTTTTCATTGTAAACTCGTGTACTACGAAATACCCGACCGTCCGTGTTCCGTTATTCACGATAGGCAAATTAAACAGCCTTACAAAATTCTCCGGCTTGGTGAAGTCGGGGTAGTCTCTTACGACTTTTGTTATTTTTAATACCCCTGTTTTAAATATTTCAGAACGAGCTACTATATCTTCTTTTGTAGTTTCATATTCTACATGCATAAATTTTAAAAAATATCTGATTTTAGGCTCAATCTCGCACAGCTCGCATAGCTGTTTTGATAAGTCTTTAGTCATTTCATTGCCTTTCTAAGCTCTACAACTGCTGTTAAATCGTGTTTTCTCAAACGTTTCATGAGCTCTTTGTATTCTTTCTCGTCTTCCATTTCTCCACATCTGTGAATACGCTCCATCTGGAAAATAAAGTTTTTGTAATCTTCTTTTTCCAAAGAGGAAGGATAAATCTTTGTATTTTGCAAATACTTGTTAAAAAGCTTTTCTATATGGTTAACTGTGTTTCTCATAAAGCCTATGTAACTCATTTGTTAAACCTTTCTATTGAGTTGAGACAACAAAACAACTGTTTTGCATTTGTCTTCATGTGCTTTTTTCAAATAATTATTGAGAGATATTTGAAATAATTTAAAATTTCCCAAAACAGGGTTTAAAATTTTAAATACTTTAATAATGCTCACCATCGTCAAAAATCCTTTGTGCTTGTAAATCTATTCGAAGCGGCGTAACAACATTTGATTCACCGTTTCTATTTTTTGCGGTAATAAAATACAACAGTGACTGGCTTGTTTCTTTGTCGTAATATCCCGGACGGTAAACAAAACTGACTATGTCCGCATCGTTTTCTATTTGTCCGGAATCTTTTAAGTCTGAAAGCAGAGGTGTTTTGTCTTTGCGTTCTTTTATTGCTCTGCTAAGCTGGACAAGAACAATAAAAGGTTTGCCTGTTTCTTTCGCAAGCATTTTTATCGCACGGGAGTTTTCGCTTACTTTTTCATATACAGTCCTGCCGTGTTTGCTGGGGATTAGCCCTAAATAATCAATAAAAAACACATCAGCGTCTGATTTTTTACAGATTTTTCTCATCTTTTCCATGTCTACATTCGGGTCTGTGCAAAGGTAAATTGGAAAGTATTTCAAATTTTCGGCTGCTTCCTGATACTTGTTCTGCTCATTTGCATTCAAGCTAAAAGCTCTAAATTTCCAGGAGCCTATGCCGGTTTCGGAACAAATAAGCCTGTTCTGTAAAGATGCTTTCCCCATTTCGTAGCTAAAGACCAAACATTTTGTATTTCTTTCCGCCATTTTTCTAAGCAGGTTCAATGCAAAACATGTCTTGCCCATGGATGTTGCTCCGGCAATGACGATATAATCACCGCCAAAAAGACTGCCTATTTTGCTGTCGATTGACTTATAGCCTGTTAAAACAGCATTTTCCTGTTTTTCGTAATAGTCACAGATTAACCTTTCTGCTCCGTCAGAGATGTGCACAATGCTTGATGCATCGGCACAAAAGTCTCTAACCTCCTGGATTTTTTCAAGGTCTGCTGTTGAAGAGGCCTCTTTAATGAGTCTGTCGATATAGGCATTTTGCAGCTTTTTTACAAAATACGCATAGTTTACATTGCCAACAAACTCATCATAAATCTGTTCAATTACTTTTGCCTGTTCTTCATTGCCGATTATCTCCATAATCGCAAACTTGTTAACCTCCTGATGTGTATTTTTCAGGTGCTGGCACACCTCAAATACAGTGCGATGAAAGCTTTGAGTAAACATTTCAGGCAGCAGTGAGTTTATAATTGAATCTTTGTTCCCGAGTTTGTCGCCCAGTATCATTGAGAGGATTTCTCTTTCGTATTGTTTAAGCAAAACCGTTGTAACTGTGCTCAATGTCTGTCTCCTTTGTGTTATTTTCTATTTCAACAGCGTTAAATTCGCCGTTTATAACCCTTGCAAAGTTGTTGTCTTTCAAAAGCCAGTTTGCACCCGGTTTATAGTTGATATCGTCAAACTTTATTTCTTTCAGACGAGCCATAG
>UMFA01034515.1_pt1 | contig 21377 bp, 26 predicted proteins | sample 1964891 | NCBI WGS metagenome assembly UMFA01 (sample SAMEA4836034, study PRJEB28245) | human gut metagenome | biome: gut microbiome; material: fecal sample | place: Denmark | collected 2008
ACCGGAAACAACCAATGTATTACTTGCTTATTTTGAGTCTATAGAAAAGGCTGTAGATGCTGTCAGTGCAATTATAAATAATCATTTAACACCTTCTGTTGTGGATTTGATTGATAAAAAGACAGTACAAACAATTGAGAACTTTTATCCCACAGGTCTTTTGTGCGATAAAGAGGCTGTTTTGCTTATTGAAATAGATGGCGACAGCGCGTCAGTTGCACACCAGCAAGAAAAAATCATTGAACTGTGCAGAAACAATGGAGCACAAAATATCGATTGTGCAAAGGACGAAAAGCACAGACAAAAAATATGGACGGCGAGACGCTCTGCATTTGGAGCTTGTGCACAGCTTGCACCGAATGTTATTACGGAAGATGTTGTTGTACCTCGTTCTAAAATAGCTGCACTATCTAAAGGAATACTTGATATAAGCAGAAAATACAACCTGATAACAATGGTTATGGGGCATATTGGTGACGGAAACATACACCCGAATTTTGCTCTTGATTTGAGAGATAAAAAACAAAAAGAAAACTTTGAAAAAGCAAAAGCTGAACTTTTCCGTCTTGCAGTAAAACTCGGCGGAACACTTTCAGGTGAGCACGGTATCGGGTGCCAGAAGGCCAACTTCCTGCCTATTGCTCTTGATAAAACCGCTTTGAACATAATGATTCAATTAAAAAGAGTATTTGACCCCAACTATATTTTGAATCCCGACAAAATGTTGTAATATATTATTAATTGCAATTGTTATAAAGGAGAATTTTGTGAACAACTGTGTAATCTATTGTACCGTGCCTAATGAATTTAATGCAAACCTGATCGCAACAACACTTATCGAAGAAAACATAGCGGCCTGTGTAAATATACTCCCTTCGGTTACTTCTGTTTACAAATGGGAAGGCATTGTACAGACAGATAACGAAATGCTTCTTATAATAAAAACAAGAGAAGAAAAATTTGAAGAAGCAGAAAAAAAGATAAAAGAGCTGCATGAATACTCTGTACCGGAAATTATTGCACTTCCAATAATCAAAGGAAGTGAAGAATACCAGAGATGGATTGTTAAAGAAACAGAATGACAGAAATAACTACAGATAAAGAACAGGAATATTGTCTAACTTTTAATGCAATGACGGAATTTTTGCGTTCTCTGGGGCTTACTGTAAAAACAAATACAAAAGCAAGAGGACATCAGGGATTTTTCTTAAAAAACAGGATAGATATATCTGCTTCTATTCCGTACAAAAGAAAAATAGAAGTTTTAATACACGAATTTACTCATTATATACACGCAAAGATAGACCCCGAGGTTTTTAAAAATCATGGAACACTGGAATCTCTTTTTCCCGGTGCTGACATAAAAAAAATACAAACAGAAATGCTGGCAGTAACACGATTTGTTGATACAAATAAATCTTTTAATATACTTAATGCTCGCAGAAACGAAATTCTTGAGCAGATAAAACAAACCGATAAAAAAATAAAATCGATTTATCCTGATTTTAAACGCTCATATGCTTATCCAAAATTTGAAAAAGCCATAAAAAAAACAGATGCAAAATACCTGCTAAAATATGACAAAGTGCGCGTAAAAACCATGTTTACAGGCAAGACTAAAGACTACTCAATAAAAACAGTGGAAGAAGATTTTCCTCAATTTGAAGAGTCTGTGCATCAATACATACGCCTAAAGTCCCAGCAAAGAGCGTTAAAACGGGTTGCTTCCAGAATCTCCAGACTCAACTCTTATTACAACAGACCAACAGAATTGTTTGCCCGGTTTGTGGAGGGGCTGTTCATAGATACAAATATGGTGTCAGAAATTGCACCTTATACTTATCTGGTCTTTTGCAAAGAGCTTGCGATGAACAGATATTTGGAACTTGCGGATTTTATAAATAAGTTTTTTTAATAATTTCTTTAATTTTGCAAATTAAAGTATAATTATAACCATGAGCAAACACAAAATATGGCTTATAGAATTTTTAGTATGGGGATTGGTAATATTTTCAACAATCTTTGTAAGCCTTTATGTATACAATAAAAATATTAGAGAAAAACACACTTATTATGTGTTTTTTAATGATGTTGACGGTCTGATTAAAGGCTCGCCTGTTAAAATTCAGGGATATCAGGTTGGTTATGTTTCCAACATTGCAATTGTTAACGAGGATGTCTTTATCACATTTATAATTACCGACAAAAAGCTTGAAATGCCTGAGAATTTATCTGCAACTATTGCTTTTACAGGCATGGGCGGTTCAAAATCTCTAGAACTTTTCGTTCCACCTGAAGGCTCAAAAGCAAAAAATTACATAACAACCATTGAACCCAGAAGATTACAGGACTTTTATTTTTACCAAAATCAAATTGCACGTAATATTGTTACTATGACCACCAATTTTTTGGAAATGTTTGATGCAAAAAACACAGAATTGTTGAAAAACTTTATAAAAACGCCTACAATGCTTAATGATATTCATGACACACTTGATGTAATACAACAGAGTGAAGCAACTTATATTAACAAACGGAGAGAAAATGCAAACAAAAACAGAAAATAATGTAACAGTTGTCAGCCACCCTCTTTGTGAGCATAATCTGGGTGTTATAAGAGACAAGGATATAAACTCTGACGGTTTTAAAAATTCGATGAAACGCCTTGCAACTATTCTGGTACTTGAAGCAACAAAAACACTTCCGTTAAAAGAATATGCGGTTGAAACTCCTATCACAACCTGTAATGTAAATAAACTAAGTAACGAATATAAAATAATTTTTGCACCAATATTAAGAGCAGGCCTGGCAATATCAGATGTGGCCAGCGAAATTGTGCCTGATGCCAGTATTCAGCACGTTGGCATGTATAGAGACGAAACGACTCTTGAGCCGGTATGGTACTACGACAAAACGCCTGTTTTGTATGAACAGCCTGAAAAAATAAAAGTATTTATACTTGACCCTATGATAGCAACCGGAAATTCTGCTCACGCAGCTGTATCATTATTTTTGAAAAAAGGGATATTAATAGAAAACATGACATTTGTCTCTATACTAAGCTGCCCGCAAGGCATTGAACTTTTAACAAAGGATTTTCCAGATTTAAAAATTATCACTGCAAAGATAGATCAAGGTCTAAATAGCAGAGGATATATTATACCCGGGCTTGGCGATGCTGGTGACAGACTTTTTAATACTTTTGAAAAATAGCACAAAATTTATGTTTAAGTTTGAAACAATTAATAACAAAAAAATATTAAAATCTGATTTTATTAACTCCTGTCATTGTTTTTTTACGACAAGACAAAGTGTTGTAACGCCCAAAGAAATAAATGAATTGACAGCACTATGCAGCCAAAATCTTGAAGATATAGCACACCACATCGGGGTAGAAAAGACAGACATTATTGTGCCTGAACAAACTCACTCAGCTAATATTGCAATTGCCCAGAAAGGGAAAACATACCCAAATACGGATGCACTTGTTGTTGAAGACCCAAATCTGGCAATATTGTTAAACTTTGCAGACTGTACTCCGGTGATTTTATATGACGAATCAAAAAACACAGGTGCTATTGCTCATGCGGGTTGGAGAGGCACAGCACAATCGATTGCAGCAAAAACAGCACAATTTATGATTGACAAATACAGCTCAAAACCAGAAAACATAACGGCAATCATCGGGCCGGCTATATCAATGAAAAACTATCAGGTTGATAAAGATGTTTTTGATAAGGTAAGTGCCACTTTAAAAAACACATATAACGATTATTATATTTACGATTCTGCCAGAGAAAAATACAATATTGATTTAAAAACAGTGAATTATCATCAGCTTAAAGAATTAGGCCTGTTGAGAATTGACAAGTGCAATTATTGTACTTATGATTCGGTTGATGTATTCTTTTCATACAGAAAAGAACACGGAAAAACAGCCCGTCACAGTGCTGTTTTGAAATTAAAGTAAAATAAGGGGAGTTTTTACATGTCAGTTATAGACAAACTATCATCAATAAGCGATACATTAAGCAGCGTTTTCAAATTTGCACAGGAAAATAGTGAAATTAAAGAAGATTTTGACGAATATCTTAAAACCATTGGCATGTACAATGCCCCTGCTTCTGACATCAATTCAGTGCTTGTTACCTATGTTTTTGAAAGAGCTTTCCATAAAGGTGCAGACAGCGTATTTTCAATGTATTTGAAAGAAAAACAAGATATTGATTCAAATACAAAAAATATTGTGCTCGCACTCCAAAATGCAATAGATGCTCTTTTTGAAGTGAAAGCTGTGCAAAAAACAGGATTTGATTTGTACAGCCTTGTTAACGAAAAAAAATACTTTGCAATGCCGCTTGTAAAAATGAGCCATTTAAGAGGAATCTACAAAGGAAACTACATTCTGGCAAGAATTTTCCCTTATGAAAATGAGTATTACATAATTGAAATCAGAGAAACCTACTCATCCATGGACAAGGACAGAGTGCTAAAATATGCTGTAGCAAAAATTATCGAACGTCCAGAAAATCTCTATAAAGATAACGATCAAAAACTAAAAGAAATAGAAACAGAGATATCTAAATTCAGTGAAAAATTCACTTCATGCTTTGGATCTGATGAAGTAATAACAACTAATGAATGTGTTGATAATCTAATCAGCGACTTTAATGACTATTACTTTGATTCTGAAAAAGACCCATCTGCTATCAAAGAATTAATCAAACCAATAGAAAACTACGGTTATTTCAAAGTACCGGAATTTAACAGCAGCTATGACAATTATATAGAATCATCAATGGCGGGCTTTTCGAGCCATAGTTCAAAATATGATGTGGGGGTTATTTTTGACAAAGAGCTCGGAATGTTTATTGTACCTTTTTACGGAACACTTTGTCATATTTTTGAAACAGAAAATTACAAAGATATCAAAGGCTGGGATGAATGCATAAAAGCATTTATGGAAAATGATAAAATACCGGCAACTCTCGTAAAAAAACTTGCAGAAAAATACCCTAACTTTTTAGATGTGTTAAACGATTTATACGGCACTCAGATGGCGCTGGATGAGTTTTTGGAACAATACAAGCTTGATTACCTCAAAAATAAAATTTACTCGCCTACAAGCGTCCTGTATGCTTCAAAATCGTTTGGAGATCTAATGGGATTTATTCCGACTGAAGAAGAAATAAAAGCAAAAGAAATTCAGGCACAAAACGGACAAACTATAGGCAGAAATGACCCCTGTCCCTGTGGAAGCGGCAAAAAATATAAAAAATGCTGCGGAGCTATGGTATAATAATATTGTAGCTATAAAAAGGGTTATTAATGAAGCATCTGCTTGTTGATGTAAAGTGTGATTCTGCTCAAATAAAAGAAAAAGCTTTGATTGAGCTCAAAAATGTTTGCTGCCAATGTAAAGCTTGTGAATTGGCAAAAACACGTACATCAGTTGTGTTTTCAGACGGTTCTGCCGATGCAAAAATTATGCTTATCGGAGAAGCCCCGGGCGCTGATGAGGATGCATCCGGCACACCTTTTGTGGGAAGAGCCGGACAACTTTTAAATAAGTTTCTTGAAGAAGCAGGTATAGACCGGAAAACACAGTTATACATCTGTAACACAATCAAATGCAGACCTCCTCAAAACAGAGTTCCATCAAAAGAAGAAAAACTTGCCTGTCAGGGTTATCTTATGGGACAAATATCAATTGTAAAACCCAAGATTATACTACTTTGCGGAGCTACAGCTGTACAGTCTTTTGTAGAGCAGGATTTTAAGATTTCTCTTATAAGAGGCAAATGGCTTAATATTTTTGATGACATTGAAGTTATGGCAATTTTTCATCCGTCATACCTTCTCAGAAATCACTCCACAGAACAGGGAAGCCCGAGATGGCTGATGAAAAAAGATTTGGAAAACGTTAAAAACAAACTCGAAATGCTTCAAGAAATGGATTAGGAGTAAAGTTTTTTGAGCTTTGCAAACTTTCTATGGATTACAACCAGGAAAATTATGCTCATGAATAAAAACGAAGTTGCAAGCCCTATCCAAAAACCTCTTAATGACATATGGTAGTGGTATGCAAGATAATATCCGAATGGCAGCCCAAAGAGCCAATAACCCGCAATTAACGAGACAGAAGCAACTTTTGTCATCTTCAAACCTTTTAAAATACCGCTCAAGCTGACCTGCAAGCCGTCAAACATCAAATAAAATGCTGCAATATGTAAAATTGGAAGCCCTAGAGCAAGCATTTCTTTGTTTGATGTAAATATTTCGAATATAGGTTTTGGATAAAATAACAACAAAACAGAACAAAAAGCCATAAATATAACTGACATCATAGTGCCGGATAAAGAATATCGTTTGATTTCAGTAAGATTTTTTGCACCGTTAAAATAGCCAACCTTTATTGCAATAGCAGCCGAGATAGACATAGGTATTACATATGCACTGGAGGTAATTGTAACGCCTATATTATGCGTTGCAGCAAGAATTCCAGCCTCTCGACCAACAAGAATTGTTATTAAATTAAAGCCTAAAAACTCTAAAAACATTGCAATACCGATTGGATAGCCGATTTTTAACAACTGTTTTATTAAATTTGTATCAAACGGGTTTTTAAAATGTATCAAATCAAAACAGTAAACAAGTAAAATCAGCCCCATCAACATTCTGACAATAAATGCAGCAAGAGCAAGACCTATTACTCCTAGGCCGGGAATCGGCCCCAGTCCAAAAACCAGAGAGTATGCAAGCACAAAGTTCAAAATAAGAGCAATCACAAGTATCAGGTTAGGAAATTTGACAATTTCATACGCCATTAAAAACTCTCTTAAGCACTGATAAAGATACATACCAAACAGAGAAAATGCACATATAAAGACATATTCTTTTATCATCGGTACAAGAATCGGATCAAAACCCATCTTCGGGATTAAAGGCACCATCAAAAGGCATATTGTACAAAAGATCACTGCCAGAAGCATTGAATAGTTCAATACAGTGATCAAAAACTTTTTTGTAGGCTTTCTATTGCCTCTCATATTTGACATTTGTATTGAAATGGCAGACATTAACCCCATGCCCATTATTAAAATGCAAAATATTATTGAGTTTGCAATACTAATCGCAGCAAGTGTGTTTGTTGAGTGTTTTGCAGCAATAAACACATCTGTTGCGCCTATCAAAACCTGTCCAAGGTTCCCTACTATCAAAGGGACAGACAGGTTAATAATATCTGTAAAATACTTTTTATATGAATTTAATTTTTCGACTAATTGCATAGTAAGACAAATTTATCACAATAAAACTATTAAGCAAAGTTATATATTTACTAAAAAATATATCTAAAAATAATAACTTATTATATAATTTTGGTAATGAGTAATATGGGTGAGGAGAAAAATGCCTTTTAGTTTTAAAAAATTGGAAATAGAAGATGTCATTCTTGTTACACCGCAGGTATTTGGTGATTCTCGCGGTTTTTTTATGGAATCTTATCAAAAATCTGTTTTTGAACAAAACGGAATAAAAGATGACTTTAATCAGGACAATCACTCAAAATCGACAAAAGGTGTACTGAGAGGGTTGCATTATCAGACAAATCCAAAAGCTCAGGCAAAACTTGTACGATGCCCCAGAGGCAAAATATTTGACGTAGCAGTAGACATCAGGAAAAATTCCCCAACATTTGGCAAATGGGTGGGTGAAATACTCTCTGAAGAAAATAAAAACATGCTTTACATCCCTGCGGGATTTGCTCATGGTTTTGTTGTGTTAAGCGATGAAGCAGAACTGCTTTATAAAGCGTCCAACGAATATTCACCGCAAAATGACCGTGGCATCAGATGGAATGATCCTGAAATAAATGTTGATTGGAGAATAGATTTTAAACCTTTAATCAGCGAAAAAGATTCTAAACAACCGTACCTGAAAGAAGTGCTAAAGGAGGAATTATTTTGAAACTATTAGTTACCGGCGGTGCCGGATTTATCGGCAGTTGTTTTGTAAGACATATTCTAAAAAAATATAATGACTATCAGGTTATAAACCTTGATGCACTCACATATGCAGGTAATATTGAAAACCTCGATGATGTTAAAGACAACCCTAATTATAGATTTGTCCACGGTAATATTTGCGACAAAAAACTCGCAAAAGAACTTATTATTGATGAAGGCGTAGATGCTGTAATAAACTTTGCTGCTGAAAGCCATGTGGACCGCTCAATTACAGGGCCGGAAATTTTTATTGAAACGAATGTACAGGGAACCCTCAATCTTTTGCAAGCTGCAAAAGAAGCAAAAACCCAAAGATTTTTACAGGTATCAACTGACGAAGTTTACGGTACACTGGGCAAAGACGGATATTTTTACGAAACTACACCTCTTGCACCAAATTCACCTTACTCAGCGTCAAAAGCAAGCGCTGATATGCTTGTAAGAGCGTATTATGAAACATACAAAATGCCTGTTCTTAATACAAGATGTTCTAATAACTACGGTCCTTATCAGTATCCTGAAAAGCTCATACCGTTCTTTATTTCTCAATTGTTAAAAGGAGAAAAAGTGCCGGTGTACGGTGATGGAATGAATGTAAGAGACTGGTTATACGTATATGATCACTGTAGTGCAATTGATACAGTATTGCACAAAGGTAAAGTTGGTGAAGTTTACAATATCGGTGGTCACAACGAAAAAACCAACATGGAAATTACAAAAATTATTCTTGAAGCTATGGGCAAAGATGAAAGCTCTATCAGATATGTAGAAGACAGACTAGGGCATGACAGACGTTATGCTATAGACAATCATAAAATACAGTCAGAGCTGGGCTGGGAACCTTCATTAACCTTTGAAGAAGGAATAAAACTCACTATTGACTGGTACCTCAACAACCAAGATTGGATGAAGTCAATCGAAGCCAAGAAAGCGAGTCTGGTTTAATGAGTGATTACGGAAGAATTCTCGTAACAGGTGCAAATGGCATGCTTGCAAGAGATTTATGCCCGATGCTAGAAGATGCTGATTTTGAAGTAATTGAAACTACCAGAAATGAATTGGATGTAACAGATGAATTACAGGTGCGCAGGGTTATATCTGATGTTAAACCTGATTATGTAATCCATTGCGCAGCTTATACAAATGTTGATAAAGCAGAAGAAGAACCTGAAACAGCAGAGCTTGTCAATGCAAAGTCTGCAGAATATATTGCCAAAGCATGTAATTCTAACAATGCTGTAATGATTTACATTTCAACAGACTATGTTTTTGACGGAACAAAAAAAACGCCATATGTCCCAGATGACACTACAAATCCAACAGGTGCCTATGGTTTATCAAAGTTACACGGAGAAGAGGCTGTAAGAAAATTTTGCCCATCTCATTACATTATCAGAACCAGCTGGTTATACGGGCATCACGGTAAAAACTTTGTTGAAACAATGATTTCACTGGCAGAAAAGACAGAGTTAAAAGTAGTCGACGATCAGGTTGGATGCCCGACGTGGACAGTTGATTTGTCAGATGCAATTATAAGTTTTATTGATGAAGAGCCTCCATTTGGCACATACCATGCCTGTGGCTCAGGCAGTACAAGCTGGTACGGTTTTGCTAAAGAAATATTTGATTTAATGAGTCTAAATGTTAACTTAATTCCGTGCACAACAGAAGAATTCCCCCGTCCGGCCAAAAGACCTGCATACAGTGTTATGGATAATGAGGGGCTATTAAGAGATTGGAAACAGGCACTACAAGAATACATAGAATTGAGGGTTGATTAATGAAAGGAATAGTTCTCGCAGGAGGTGCAGGAACAAGGCTTTATCCTAGCACAATAGTTGTATCAAAACAGTTGCTGCCAATTTATGACAAACCTATGATTTATCATCCGGTTTCAGTGTTAATGCTGGCCGGTATAAAAGACATTCTTATTATTTCAACACCTCAGGATTTACCTAACTTTAAAAAGTTGTTAAAAGACGGCTCTCAATTTGGAGTAAAGTTCAGCTATAAAGAACAGCCCTCTCCGGATGGATTGGCACAGGCTTTTATTCTTGGAGAAGAGTTTATTGAAGATGATTGTGCTGCATTGATACTTGGAGACAACATATTTTATGGCCCAGGTTTTTCCGGCACATTAAAAAATGTTGTAAAAAGGACTAAAGAACAAGGCGGTGCAACTGTATTCGGATATCAGGTAAAAGACCCTGAACGATTTGGGGTTGTTTCATTTGATGAAAACGGAAAAGCACAAACCATTGAAGAAAAGCCATCTGATCCAAAATCAAATTATGCTGTAACAGGTTTATATTTTTACGATAACAAGGTGGTTGAACTTGCCAAAAATCTTAAACCGTCTGCCAGAGGGGAACTGGAAATTACAGACTTGAATAAGATTTATCTAAACCAGGGAAATCTCAGCGTTGAGCTTCTTGGCAGAGGTTTTGCATGGCTTGATACAGGTACTCATCACTCACTTTTGCAAGCCAGCCAGTATGTTCAGACAATTGAGGAAAATCAAGGCATAAAAATTGCCTGTCTTGAAGAAGTCGCTTACAGAATGGGTTTTGTGACAAAAGAACATCTGCAAAAGCAAGCAGAGCAATACAAAAATAATGAATACTTCAATTACATCAAACAAATAATCTCTTAAAAAGGATATTTCCAAATATGAACAGTTTGCAAACTTTATTTATCAGCTTGATTGCGGCACTGAACAAACTTAATGAGCTAATATTTTTGCCGGTTGATACATTAATAGAAAAAATGCCTCTGGCAGATTGGCTGGCTGATGCACTAAAAGACAGCTTGCACATGCTTCCGTTTTTGTTTTTCATATTTGTTGTAATAGAAGTAATAGAATATTTTTATTCAAACAAAATGACAAAATTTGCTAAATATTCCGGTAAAGCAGGCCCTCTAGCAGGCAGCCTTGCTGCATCATTTCCGCAGTGCGGTTTTTCGGTGATTGCAAGTACTTTATATACAAAAAAACTTATTACAAAAGGTACTTTGCTTGCTGTTTATCTTTCTACATCGGATGAAGCAATACCTGTTATACTGTCTGAACCGTCAAAGCTCTACCTTGTTGTACCATTGCTTTTAACAAAAATAATAATTGCAATTATTGCTGGTTATGCAATTGATTTCATAATAGACCAAACAAAAAATAATAATAGCTTAAATGATACCGTTGAAGATACAGAGGATGAACAGGGCTGCTGCAAGCATCATATTAATAAACCAAGAAAAAGAGATTTGATATTTCACCCAGTTGAACACACCTTTAATGTATTTATTTTCATTTTGATTATAACAATCGGTATAAACTATCTTGTGTTTAAAATAGGAGGAGAAGAGAACCTTGGTCAATATTTCCTTCATGATTCAGTATTGCAGCCAGTAATTACCGCAATAGTGGGGCTCATACCAAACTGCGCTGTTTCTATTGCTATAACACTTATGTATCTTAAAGGCGCACTTGGTTTTGGTTCTGTAATAGCAGGGCTGTGCTCAAGTGCAGGGCTTGGGATTCTTGTATTATTCAAAAAGAATGATTCACTTAAAGATACTCTTAAAATCATATTTATACTGTTATTTGTAAGTATATTTTCCGGCATATTAATACAGGCCATATACAATTAACCTATATACCGGCTCTTTTTACAGTGATATAAAAAGGTAAAAGGAGGTTAATTATGATTTTAGTTAGATGGATTTGCTTTGCACTTGCACTGATTTTTACTGCATGGGTAATTCCAGGTATTGAAGTTAGCAGTTTTTTGAGTGCAATGTTTGCATGCGTGATTATTGCACTTATTAATACCTTTGTAAAACCGGTTCTTCAGCTGGTAACCTTGCCAATAAATTTTTTGACAGTCGGATTATTCAGCTTTGTATTAAACGCTCTTTTGCTGATGCTTGCAGGATGGATTACACCCGGACTTGAAGTAGAAGGCTTTTTAAGTGCACTGCTGGGTTCAATTGTATTATCACTCTTTAGTATCGGTATTAGTAAAATTTAACGTTTCTTATACGTATTTAGATGATTGCCGTCCATATCGTATTTTTTAACATAACCGCTCCCATCAGTAGAAAAATATCCCACGGGTGTGCCGTCTTTATCGTATAGCATTGTTTTGTATTTTGAAACAGCTTTAAAATACCCGACAACGTGATTATATTTGTCATAAAGGTATGTTTTGCCCTGTTGATTTGTTTTATACTTTGACACTACATTGCCAAGTTTGTCATATTTGGTTGTCATACCGAATGCATCGTCAATGTAATAACCTGTTTCCGAGCCGAATGTGTCGTATTCTATAACGGAAATATTAGATTTTGTATTGTATGTACCAATCATATTTCCGTTTTTTTGAATATTTTTTATATCTGACCCTATTGATGCAGCAGCATGTGCTGTACAAATCATTACGGATTGCATTAGCAGAAAAATAACAAGAGTAATAATAGATACGTTCATAGACCTCTCCCAATAATATTTATATTATATCTTATTTTCCCGTCGAATTCAAAAAAAGAAATAAAAAGTTACTTGTCTGCTTCTGCCAGGATTGTTTGTTTTGATGCTACACCAAGAGCAACACCGGATAAAATGTATGTAGCAAGAGCAAATGCATAATTCTTTTTCAATATATTAAGATTTTTTGGATTATTCAAAACTTTTTTAGCAGCTTTAATTCCTCTTAAAGACGCAATACCTTCTTCTATTATTGTGGGTAAAAACGCTGCAAAACCTAACAATCCTGCATTACGTTCAATAAAAGTTTTTTCACCGTTCTGTTTGTTAGGTGAAAGTCTGTTTGCAAAAAGCAGCGCCATTGGAGCAAAAGGAGCAAATCGTCTTGTATTTTGTAATAACTTAGTAAATCCTTTTTTAGCATTCACAGCATGCCCAAGTTCGTGGAGGATAAGAGAAGGTTTGGACTCAGGAGCTACTGCCAGTTTGAGTTTATCTACAAAAAAGGCATTTTGACCTTTAGCAACAGGATCAAGAGCATTGCCCAAACCATATATACTCGAGTATAAGTGTTTATTGTTTTCATTAATATATGCAACATTTACGTCGAGTTTGTTTTTCGTGACCATTGAATTTGCAACTTTTTCAACATCTGCATGAGATGCAAATTCTTTTGCAGCAGAAAGCTTTGTTGCAAACCAGTTGGAAACTCTTTCAAGCCCTGATGAAATCCCTTGTAAAAATAGAGCAAGACCTAAAGTTTTAGCAGGGTTTTCTTGAGACGGGGGTTCTTGCATATATTGATAAGGCGGGTTATAAACAGGCTGATATGCAATTTCAGGCATTTGTGCATAACCGTATTGTCTGTACGGATTATCATTATAGAAACTATTATACGGCGTATTACTTACACTATTAAAATTCATAACTTCTACCTTCATTTATAATAAAACATGTCGTACGAAAAATTTGCTAAATTTACAAAAAATAGACTAAAATTTTAATAAACAGAAACACAATCAATAATATTAAGGATTGTAAAATTGATTGTTATTATGATAACATTATGTTATTATGATAACAATCCAAAATAAAATATATTCGGGAGAATAGTATATGAAGTATAAAAAGCTGGCAGCAGCATTAATAACAGCTAGCCTTCTAACAACAAATCTTGCACCACTGTCTTGTCTGGCAAAAGATAATAAAAAATCAAAAAACAAATTGATAAAATCACAAGTTACACAATATCGCTTTGATTATGTAAATACAGATTGGTGGAAAAACTTTGATGATGATTATCTTTCAGAATATATTATCAAAGCTATTGAAAATAACCACGACTTGAAAATTGCAACATTAAAAGTTGAACAGTACCATCAAATGACAAACCTTCAGTTTGCGAGTGAATTACCTGTTGTATCAGGCGGTTTTGCTCCTACCGGAATCAAGCTTCCGGGAGCAACAAACACAAGCGGAGTATGGGCTTTTCCTCTCAATGTGTCTTATGAGTTAGATTTGTTTTTAAAAAACAGAGACAAAACACGCTCTGCAAAAAAAGACTGGGAAAAAGCTAAAATAGATGAAAGAGCTTCATATATTGCGATATCCTCAGCAGTCGGAGCCACTTATTTCAATATTATAAAAGCTGATAAATTAATTGAGCTTCAAAAAGAAATAATTAAAGACAGAAAACAAATTTTTGAACTAATGTCTGATAGAAACAAGGCTGGATTGACATCGACTGCTGATGTTGTCAGAGCAAACAAAGCCTATGTTGCAGCAAATGCAGACCTTACCGAGCTGGAAAAAACAAGAAATTCTCTTTTAAACAGTCTGGCTGTTCTGACAGGAGAAAATCCTGCAAACATTGATAAATTAAAAAGAAAAAATTACAACGACTCATATCTTGTAAAAATACCGGAATCAATACCGTCTGAAATTATAGACCAACGTCCTGACTACCTTGCAGCTGAAAAAATGGTAGAAAAAGCAGGAATTGATGTAAGAGTTGCTAAAAAGGAATTTTTGCCTAAAATCAATCTGCTCGGGTTAATGGCATTTGGCTCATCAGCAATGGGTAGTGCATTTAACTGGGCTAATGTTTTTGGTTTTCTTAGTGCAAGTGCAATGCTTGACCTTTTTGCAGGTGGAAGAAAAGTTGCAAATCTTAAGTTAAAGAAAAACACTTACGAACAAATACTCCACAATTATTACAATACAAACCTAAAAGCAATACAGGAAGTCAATGATGCTCTTGTTGCGCTTAAACAGGATGACAAAAAATACAAAACTAACTTAAAAGTATATAAGCTTGAACAAAAAGATTTTGATTACAGCACTGTAAAATATGACGAGGGAATGATTTCCTATCTCGATTTATTACAAAAAAGAGAAAATCTCCTGAGCTTAAACAAGCAGGTTGTCTCTGACAAACTTAACTGTAACATTGATTACATAGGTTTGTACAAAGCAACAGGCGCCAAGCTCTAGTTTACACTATAAAACCACACTTCTTATATAAGAACTTTGTACCGCACAACTGAACCTCCCTAAGTTCAATGCGGTATTTTTTTTATTAACACCTTGTGCAAATATTTTTGCCGTGTGAATCAATGCCGCCTGTAAAAGCAAGAGCAAATTTATCTGCTGAATTGTCAATAATATCTAAAATACCCTGAATTTTTTTATTCGAGTATGATTGATAATACTTTTCATAAGCGTATGCTTTATCTCTGCCATATTTTTTATAGGTATAGAATAATTCATCAAAAAAGTCAGGGTACTCAAGTGTTGTGTTTTTTAAATTCAATCTCGCAGGATGAGCAATGCTCATCAGCCCATAATCCAGTGAAGATATAAAGCTGAGTGTATCTTCAAAAAAAGAAAACGCATCTTGTCCTGTGCAAGCCTTACCAACACTCGGGTGTGCTGTTTCACAAATATATTTGCCTTTCAAAAGAGTTTCTACAATACTTTGCGGGATTTGCGGAAGTTTTATAATATTTTCACCTATAATTTGATTCAAGTACTTTTCTAGAGCCTCTTTGTATATATAAAAGTATTTTTCATTGTTGAACATACTTTTATACTTGAAAACAGGCATTTCATAGCTCATGGATTTTATATCAATACCTTTGTTTTTTAAAATATTCAATATCTCATCATCATTTTCAACATAGTGAGAAAAGAGCATTTTTGCAAAAATATATTTTTTTAACGGGTGGCTGACTTCGTCCTCACCTTTGGTAATCATTGGGTGAATTTTTGAAGCTTCATCAAGAGAAAGCTCAATGTTGTATGTTTTCAATACATTTTCAAGCCCGTTTTGTAAATCAAAAAGAATTCTTTTGGCCACCTCAAATTTTAATTGCCGTTTTTTATTGATAAAGTCATTTAGTCTTTTATCAAACGGATTTATACAATATACAAGTGTATGAATGTCAAAAGCTTTTATTTGGCCGGAGAATTTTGTTCCTACCGTAGAAATTTCAACCCCTAAAACAAGTTTTAAATTCTTGTATTTTTCCTTGTTTTCCAATAAAAAAGTTAAAGCTTCTTTTGTACCCTCAATTGTATCGTGATCAGTAATCGCAAGTAAAAATTGTTTGTTATTTTTCTCTGCAATCATTTGTGCATTATCAAAAATTTCTTTGATATTTGCCGTACCGTCAGAATAAATTGTATGGACATGTAAATTTGCACAAAAGTTTTTTAAGGGCACAAACGAGTTTTTGTCATATTTTGACAAAAGATACCGGAACTCCTCTTCACCGACTATACAGTCAAGCAAGGCAGGGTCTTTTATTTTCAAATTATGTTGAAGAATTTCCTTATATTTTTTGTCAAACATAGTGTATAAACCTTTAGTTTTGTAAATAATCTTAAATAGAACAAAATAAATAAGCAATTTTTATTATTTACAGACTTAATTATAATATGAAGGTTCCGGTAGTTAGTACATCACATCAAGAAGCAATAAACAGCATGTTTAGTTCATTTGCCCGCAATTGTATCGGCAAAACAAAAAACAACATGCAACTTAAAGATGAATTTTTAACTTTAAACCGAAATTACACCAAAAGCGGCCTTGGTGATACTTTTTTGTACAAATCAGAGAGATTATCAGGCCATCTTTTAAAAAACGGCAACCTTAAACTTGCAAATATATTTATTAACGAACTCGGTAAAATTTATCTAAGAATAGGCAATGCAGAGCTCGCAGAAAAAACCATTCTTAAGTCACTTAGAATCAGCGAATTGTTGAATGATGAATTGCATGTACTGGCAAGATGCAATGACCTGGAATATTTGTATAAAGCACTTGATAATAAGGAGAAATTATTCAAACTTTTGCAAATGAAAAAAAACTGTGCAAAAAGAATAGTCAGAGATTACGAAAAATGCGCTAAAAACTTTAATTCATTGATGAGAGAGCCCACAAGCCTTGAATCAGTTAAGAAGCAGCTTGCTTTTACATATAACGACATGGCAGATATACTGGTCAGCAAAAGACCTAAAGACAGCATAAAAATGGTTGAAAAAGCGAGAGAAATTTATAAGGAATTGGGTCAGCAAAAAGAAGTTAATTTTCTTACAATAAAAATGCAGATTATAGAAAGAAATATGAAAAAACGCCAATATACAAAACCTTAAAATGTGGTATGCTTATTTTATGAAAGCACTGGTTTACAAAGGTAACGGCATTATACAAAAAGAACAAAGGCCTTTCCCTGTCATAAAAGACGAAAAAGATGCAATAGTAAAAGTAACAATTTCTTCTATATGCACAAGTGACTTGCATATTATGCACGGAGCCGTACCAAGAGCAAAAGAAAATATTGTTTTGGGACACGAATTTGTGGGAGAAATTGCAGCAATAGGTTCCGCTGTAAAGAACCTAAAAATCGGCGACAGAGTAAGCGCAAATTGTGAGACATTTTGCGGAGAATGTTATTTTTGTAAAAGAGGATATATAAATAACTGCATAAACGGAGGCTGGGAGCTTGGTTGTACAATTGACGGATGCCAGGCAGAGTATGTGCGTGTCCCTTATGCTGAAAACGGCCTGACTTTGATACCTGACAATGTTAGCTATGAAAATGCACTTTTTGTGGGAGATATTCTCTCTAGCGGCTACTTTGGTGCACAAATGTGTGAAATCCGAAATGGAGATACAATAGCTGTAATAGGCTGCGGGCCTGTCGGTTTGACTTCTATGATATGTGCAAAATTAAAAGGTGCATCAAAAATTGTTGCAATTGATATTGACGAAAATCGCCTAAACATTGCACAACAGCAGCAGCTAGCAGATATTTGCTTAAACCCGCTAAAAGATGATATTGAATACGCAGTAAAAAGCATTACAGAAAACAGGGGCGCTGACAGTGTGATTGAAGCAGCAGGAGCTCAAACAACATTTGAAATGGCCTGGAAAATAGCCAGACCAAATGCAATAGTAGCAGTTGTAGCAATGTATGAAAGTCCGCAAATATTGCCTCTGCCACAAATGTACGGAAAAAATCTTATATTTAAAACCGGAGGAGTCGATGCTATTTATTGCAAAGAGCTCCTCCGGTATATATCCGAAGGCAGAATTAATACTGATTTTCTTATTTCCAAAAAGATAAAATTTGATGATATTTTACACGGCTATGAAATTTTTGAAAACAAAGCCGATAATATTTTGAAAATAGCAGTATATTCTGAATAGTAAAATTTCTTATTAGTCACCGCTTCCGGCATATAAATTGCCGTAATTGCTTCCTGAGGACGACCCATCAGGGACCCATACAGGGTCATAGCCTGCGCCACTTCTTGGTCCATCCCAATCTTCCGGATAACAGTCTGTCCAAGGTCTGTATTCATAGTGACCTTGGCCGCTTGCATAACCAGGCTCACCGGGTTTTATTTCCTTTTTATCATTCCCTCTAAATGCTGGTGAGGAATTCATCTTACCTCTTGACTGATTTCTGGATGCGTTTTGTGAGTTTAAATTTGAAAAAAATCTAATTGCAGATATTGCCATATAAAAGCTCCTTTCTACAAGGATAGTAGAACCAAGTTGTTTTTTAATCAACTATGCTGATAACAAGATTTACAATTCATCATATTTGTACATTAATTGTAATATGGCTAAAAAAGTTCAGGATTGGAAAGTTTATTATAATAATTATTATAAAAGAAGCTATGAGCTTTTTATAGACTATTTTCAATATGTACAAAAAGCTTACAAGAATATGCCTTTGAAAGAAAAAGCTGATTTTTGGAAAAAATACTATTATTTCACACAAAAAACTCTAAGAATATTTACCTACCTTTTCTTTTGTAACGGAGTTTGTGTAAAAAACTTTAAAATAACACTTTTATATATATTAAATTTTGAAATCACACAATCGGGTCAAGAATTGTTTTATCTTGTCAATGAGCTTAATAGTTTAAAGAATTCAAAGTTTTTGATTACAGATCAATCACAAGAACAGCTTTTAGCTTTACACTATATCAATATATTCAAGCAACTAAACTTATTTCTTGAAAAAAGGCAGAAATATGAGGCATTATATGGATTTTGAAATGGAATATATTGAAGAATCATTGAATTTTCCTGTTTGGAAAACAAGATTTTTAGAGGGATTTTGTCCAATATATGAAATTTTTGAAGCAGATAAAACATCAGATAAGTCTTCAACTGGATGTGTGCTCCTAAACCTGTTTAACCGCATGATTAATATTATAAAAAAACGTCTAAAAGAAGAACACAATATCTCCACACTTTTTCCAACAGATACAATAATTGAAGGCCAAAAGGCCGGCTATATAGAAAATAAAGATTTATGTTTTGAAATAATTAATTATTCGATCAATTTTTACAGTACCAAAAGTTTTAGCATATATCCCAAAGACGAATATTTAAAATTGCTAGCAGACTTTTATAAAAAATTTAGCAGTGATGTAAAATATGCCACCGCCAACATAATACACAAAAAAAGTAAAAATATTGATAATCTTTTCGGATTAAAAAAAGAATATTATGACGATATCATTAGCGTAATGAAAAATAATAAGAACGTAAAAGTTGCAAGAATTTTTGGTTCGAGAATATCTGAAAATTACAGAGAATTTTCAGATATCGATATGATTCTTGAGGGCACTTATACAGAGAAGGGCTTTGAGAGAATAAGAAAACAGCTCCAACGGCTTAAAATACCATATTTTATTGATATCTACGATGTAAATTACAGGTTAAAACCATTTATATATCGTAATACAATTAGAAGCAAATTTTTTTACAAACGCTCTGACTATTTTGTCGACAATTATATTTCTTTTATAGAGATGTAAAGTGTAAAGAAACACATGGTTTGATTATTTGAATCATTTAGTTTGATTATTTCGGCAAGATAATTTCAAATTTTAAATATTTTGCAGTTTATTTTATACAGTTTTTTTGGTTTTGGTGTCATAAATTATAACCCCGTGATTAAACGCAACAGGGATTATAAATCAATATTTATCAATATTAATATTTGCCTCATTAGATATTTTAAAAATAACCTTGACAACGTCATAAAAATTGTAATAATAAATTAAAGGATTATATATGAAACAATATTTAATAAATAAAAATTCAGATGAATTATTGCTGTTTTTTACAGGCATGGGTTGTGATGAGTATGAATTTGAACATCTTGAATCCAAATGCGATGTTTTACTTTTGTATGATTATTCGGATTTAAGTTTTAATTTTGATTTTTCCAAATACAAAAAAATTGATTTAATAGCGTTTTCTGCGGGTGTTTTTGTTGCATCAATTTTTAATTTTAGCAGTTTTAAAATATCTAAAATTGATAAAAAAATAGCAATAGCCGGAAATCCTTATTTATTTGACGAGCACTTTGGACTTTCAAAAAAAATACAAGAACTGCTTTTTAATATAAATGAAAACAATGCGGATGAATTTGCAAGAAATTATTTGATAAAAACAGATGAAGAATGGGAAAAATTTCACCCTTCAAAAAGAACAATCGAAAGCTGTAAAATAGAATTAAACAGTTTAAAAGAACTTTATAAAACTAATAAACAAAATATTAAAGATATATATAATGAGGCAATATTTGGCGAAGATGAACCACTTCTCAATATTTCCGCTCAAAAAGAATTCTATCAAAACAGATTGCATTATATAAAAAACGCACGTCATAGTATATTTTTTAAAATAAAAAATTACGAACAAATATTTGATTTAACTCACTAACACTCATCAATCTTGCCTTCTAAAATTTTATTCAAACATTCAAAAAACTCTTTCAGGCAACAGATTTTAAGTGAATAGTAAACATTAGAGCCATCTTTTCTGTCTTTAATCAGTCCGACCGATTTCAATTTTTGTAAACATTTTGAAATGTATGGTTGTTCGCATTTTTGCAGTTTTTGATGAATTTCACATACGCATTTTTCGCCCTCTGTCAATAAATCTATAATATCCAATCTGACAGGATTTGAAAGTGCTTTAAATACTTCTGCTTTTTTATCGTTTAAAGTTTTAGCCATTTTTGCCTCTTGACAATATTCCTAAAATGGAATATCTTTAAATAATTAAATGATATTCCAATTATGGAATATCTAAACAAAAAAGTCAATGAGGTAATTTAATGAAAAATACAGTTTCAAGCAAATTAAGTTTTTTAGACAGATTTTTAACATTGTGGATATTTTTAGCAATGTTTTTAGGTGTGGGTGTTGGATTTTTTATTCCGGAAGTAAAAAATTTTATTGACCAATTTCAAATGGGAACAACAAACATTCCTATTGCTATCGGTTTAATTTTGATGATGTATCCGCCTCTTGCAAGAGTTAAGTATGAAAAATTAAAAGAGGTTTTTGCAGATAAA